>Ga0315913_1010091_pt1 | contig 10964 bp, 2 predicted proteins | sample MpolsnodulesMG_FD_207736 | JGI IMG/M metagenome (GOLD analysis project Ga0315913, IMG submission 207736) | Medicago polymorpha root nodule microbial communities from Los Angeles, California, United States - small nodules | ecosystem: Host-associated > Plants > Roots > Nodule | place: USA... | reverse complement strand
CTCCAACAAAATCAGCTAATCAAAAGAGGGCCAAAAGTTAGGGGGTCAAAATATCCATTTTTTTTAAAAGGGGGCCAAAATCGCAACTTTTTGAAACATAGGGGGTGAAAAGTGCATTTAAGCCTTTCATAAATTCAATTGCTGTCGAGAACTCATAAAGTTATGCAGCACTACAACTCAACCGTTCAAGTAATAATTCAGCAATGATACATCAATTTTTTATTTTTAATTGCTATGAATAAAGTAACTCGGTTTTTTAATCCTACAGCACCATATCACTTGTTGCTTCAAATATGACCATCGATCATTCAGCCCAGTAGCCTTGTTAAACTCCATTCACTGTCAACAAACAATTAACATTGCATATCCACAAAACTTGCTACAACTCAAGTTTCATACAGCACAATACTTATTTATAAAAATAATATTTTCTTTGAATTACATCTTTGACGCGTTATAAGAACACATCAAAGCTGCTAAGAAATCTTCTGAAGCAATCTGAGGGGATCTAGAGATGATGTCGGGATGTCATGCCATTTTGACCTCAATGATAATTGATTAATATCCATGAACTTCAATCTTTTCTTTCCATAAGGCTTCTTGAAATCCCAGGTGTGCCAAAATTTAGAAATGAAGAACAAAATAACACACCCTTGAGATTACTTTCTGATAGTGAGGAGCTCAAAGCTCCTCAGAGGATCATCACGGTGGCCTCTCGTAGACCCATTGCGCGCAAAAGTTGCTTGTTTCGTATCATACACAGGTTGAACTCTATGTGCGCCAGATGGACGGCCCCCACTTGTGGCCATCCTGCCAGTATGGTCACCTGAGGAATTTGGCTTTGATGATACCATGGCTCTTCTTGAACTGCTTCCATATCGAGTTGAATTGTGTTGGGCATAGTGCTGTTAATATAAGATAACGTTAAACATAAGAATAATTCAGAGAATATGTTTGTTTGATTTGACAAAACACTTTCTGTTTTCACTGTAAATTATTATAAACAACCTTGTTTTCTTTCACTTCATTACTTATTTTTAGATTTGTAAATAAAACGGTGAAAGCAATATTTTATTGTGCTTATAACTTCTAGTACAAATATTTGCAGAAAGGGACATTTTTGTAATTATAAGTGAAAAAACATGAAATGGAACTAGAAAACGTCTTGTCAAACCAAACAGGAAGCAACATTCTCATTTGAAAACTTAATATGATGATTTATAAATTCTTATTGTTGTGAAAGAGTATTACCAAATCCTTATGCATTGCCACATCATCATAAGTCCTATGTCTGGTGTGTTCACCATGATGAGGGCTAGAATTTGCGCGGTTCCTCTGGGTGAATGCTTCAACAACAGCACCAGATAATTTCTCCCGAATCTCTCTCCCAACTGAAATAAATAGCATGAACAAATATTATATAACAGACTTTGAGAACAGTACAATAGTTTTACTATTGATGAGAACAACTAAAAAGATATCTTCAGTTGAACGTTTTCAGTTCAAACATTATTTTCTGTCACAGCACATATTAGCAGGATACAAATTTCATTCTTATTCAACTGAAAGACAACAGACCTGGAATCTTTTGTGCTTTATGCACAGGAGTAGCTGCATGCATAGCTGCCTTGCCAGATCCATGCTGTTGTTACAACAACCACAGTAAGCGACCAACAAAAATGTAAAAAAACAAGATCTATAGATAAAATACTAACCCGTCCTCTAGAGCTGCCACTACTCTGTGGATACTTCAATACAGTCCAGTCAAAAACATAGTCAAATTGATAGCCTGCATGATCAATGCCCACATCAATTCACAACCACCGAGTTTCCAGCAAAATATACTGAATGCATTTTCCACATTATTTTGGGTAACATACCTTCTCGAATAAAAAGGTCTCGGAAAAGTCTCTTTAAATATGAATAATCTGGTTTGTCCTCAAACCTCAACGAACGGCAATAGTGGAAGTATGATACAAACTCAGAGGGATATGATTTACAGAGCACCTATTTTTATAAAAGCACGTAATTCTATCAACAAGAGCGATAAAATTAAGATTTTACATGAGACAGAAGGGAAATAAAGAGGAAAGTTTTATGAAAATAACACAAGTGCTAACAGTTGAATGCAGGAAATATAGGTAAATAATTAAAAAAGCAAACATCAACTTGAGAATGTTTAGTTAATTCCAATTTCTAATATACAAGAAACTTGCAATAGTGCCCAATAACTGGTCATAATTACCTCTATTGGAGTTGATACCTTCGTCTCACTGATTTTATCGTATTTTTGCTTTTTGTTTCCAGCCCTCAGTCCTTGCCAGGGAAGACTGAAAAGGGAAAATGTATGAAACGAAGTTGATAGTGTGAATAAACTATAAAGTGGTAGAAGCATTTGTCAATTAACTAACCTTCCTCTTAAGAAATACATTAGCACATAACCAAGAGATTCCAGATCATCCCTTCGACTTTGTTCTGCCACCACAATCACACAATTAGTATATAGAAAACACATCAAGTCCTAATAATGTAATAATTCATTTCAAACTAAATAGTCCTAACCGAGAAAGGAACAAACCAGCATAAAATATCACTTACCGATTCCAAGATGAGTGTTGACACTTGCATAGCGTGCTGTGCCTGTAAGGTTCTTATTTTCCCTAAGCAAAGAAGAAAAATATCACTTACAAAATATATTGAGATCAATGGGAATATTTGGGACCAAGTTTGATATTGTTTTAGTTAAAATATACTAAAATATGACCTACATTTAAGTAAGGGTCTTGTTAACTTGTGCCCTAAGGGCACAAGATAAGAAACCAAAAGTAGAAATTTAATCTTGGAAATTGTGCTTTCATAACCTTAAAAACTTATCTTTTCGATGCAATATTTATTTTTTAATTCTATTTTAAGATCTTTATCTTGTGCCTTAAGGGCACAAGTTAGCATTTCCCTTGAGTAATGATTTCCAGTAGAAAAATGGCATAACAGCCTATTAAAGGGATGCAAATGTGTAGGGGGAAAGAAAAAAAAAACCTAAGCAATTATTAGGCAATATAAGGTTTAGTTTGCCTTGTTTAGCTTCACCTAATATTGCACCCTTCTAAAATTATGAGGACAAAACCAACCTGTACGGTATGTGCCTATGAGTCTGAAGATCCCTATATTTTTTCGCAAGGCCGAAGTCAATGGCATACACCTGAAATGAGATACAGAGTGTGATGTATCAGTTGATTATATTTAGTTTTGGACAAGAGAAAAGAAATTTATTCAAATAAATAAAAAGTCGAAATAAAAGATAGACAAACAGCAATACTCCTATAACATCCATAAAATAAAATAAAAAACGGAAAGAATATTAACTCAACGTGGTGCACAAACTTAGCATATCCGACGATTAAGAAATCCCCACCCCTTAAAGAAATCAATTGCTTTGACCAACAAGGAGACTACAAAATGAAGTCTTTTAAAGGATACAAACGGTTAAGTTTAGGCTTCATTTCATCGTGTTAACGCTAGGTAATCTAGTCTCGCTGTAAGTTATTCATGTTATAATTAGCACTGTATGGCTGCATGCCAGGATGAAATCAATAAACTGATACCAACATAAAGTCACTTGCATGCCAAAATGTGTGCACATGTCAAAACAGACATTTTCTCAAGTAAGACCAACTCAACATTATACTCTCAAGGGCAGTACATTTATTTCCTAAATTTGTTATGCAGGGATCTATGCTACGAACAGCAACAGTATCTACAGTGCAAGTCATTGAACTAAAGGAGAAACACACCCTCCCAAAAAGTAAATATTACTATGATAGGTTATGAAGTAAACCAATAGACGTGATATGAAAATAAGCAAAATGACTGGTGAGCTTAGGGTTTTAATGGAAAGGTCCAGGAAGAAGTGAGAGTACCCTTGAAAAACTCGAGGACAAACATGGAAACAGGAAACTGCCAATTCAAATGTTACTCAACAAAGCTTGTATTTTGATGTTTTTGAATACTGGAGACTCATTATAATGAGTAACTCTTTTTATTTATATCAAAGACAGGAAAATAAAAACCAAAATCATCCAAACTATACAATCATTAACACCACGGATCAAATGACGTCGTTGCATTCTGTCAAAAACTAACTTGCAGCTGCTTGATTGCAACTAAAATGTTAGTTAGAGAACCTAACTAACTTGCAGTTGCTTGATTGCATTATGCAACGGAACCTAACATGTCTAATAGATACAAGTAGATGTGCCGCTATCAATATCAATACAATACAGAAACTGTAGATACTATTATTGAATCACTAACTAATATACTCGGTTCAATTCAATCAATAAAATCATCTTTTCTGTTACTCGGTTCTTAAGGTTTCTAACATCAACTTTTTTTACTAGGGTTCTATTAGACAGACTCCTCACATGTTAGACAACTATCATCTTATCGGTAATAAGTGTTTTTCCTACTCTCTCCTGTGTTGTAAATTCATAATCCTAATAGGTGTTACTCCATTGCATCATCAATTCATAATCGTATCTTTTCTTGTATGTCCGCTCATTCACTGCAACATTCTCATCCCTAAAGCACTTGACTTCTCTTGTTGGAACTTTATTTACTTCAAACTTTTGAGAGGTACCTTTCAAACACAAATAACAACCGACACATTTCTCCATTTCATCCAACTCACTTGAATCCTATGATTTATATCTTTCTCCATTTCTTCGTCGCTTTGTACGATAGATTCAAGAGGCCGAAACTGTGCACCTTGTGTTGTGGCATAATATGACCTCCAATACTCCCCTCTTGATACTCAGGTCATACCATATCCAATGCGGGACTCGACAAATGTACTCCAAGATTTTTTCACAACTTTAGTTTAACATTTATTCCTATTTAGACTCTTCATCTATGACTATATAGCCAACACAAGAAAATATATGAAAGCATTACCTCCTGGATATGCTAGTAAGAACATTTAATACCAAAGAACAAAGATAATAGCTTAAAATGGGCCCTACCATGTGCTATATTTGTCTACAGACACCCTATCACAATTCATTTCGTAGGTCAATAATAATAATATATAGATAATTTAGGCTTCTCCCATACCCCTCTATCAAACTTTTCAAAAGGGATATTGAATCCACAACAGACAAGGGAATTTAAAAAACAAGAAATCTTCAACAGACAATAATAGCATACTTGATTTGCTTTACGTCCGAGACCCATCAGAAAATTGTCCGGCTTTATGTCGCGGTGAAGAAAGCCTCTTGAATGCATGTATTCAACTCTGTTAATCTGAAAAAACAAACAAAAGTATGAGGCAAATAAGCTATTAGCAGTACCATTATATGAAGAACCCTATTAAATAACTTTCGCCAACTTGACAGACAGACTTACTAATTGATCGGCAAGCATCAACACTGACTTCAAAGTGAATTTCCGGTTACAATAATTGAATAAATCTTCCAGACTGGGTCCAAGAAGGTCGATGACCATGACATTGTACTCTCCCTCAACTCCAAACCATTTGAGGTGGGGAATTCCAGTTCCTCCTTGAAGAATCATATACAGTTTTGACTCATAGTGAAGCTGTGGATGCCTGGTCTTCACAGATTCCTGGAATTTTTTTGACAGAACAGTGAGACGATTAGAAATTGGAAAACATAGTGTGTCACATGAAGTACCACCACTAACTGATAACAAAAAAATTATTTCACAAACTAGCAAAACGTGATCAACAAATGCAACAGAAAATGTATTGTAAAAATATGAAACAAAGTGAGCATTCAGCAGCTGCAAAACAGAATTGTGAGGATAAACATAATGTGCTATTTCACATCTCACTTCAAGAACCAATCATCCACCTATTGACCAAAAGTTAACATTTAAAACATATTCATGCCATTTCCTTCGATAAATGATATCACATGCATGCTCAATTTCATGGATCATCATTGACCCTAAATAGTTAAGATAATATCCTAAAAATACATCCAGAACCACCAAGAAGAAAAAAAACATCAACCAAATTCTAGAAATTCATGAAAGAATTCAACAATAAAAATGATTCAAATGATTGAAGAGAACTTCACATACCAGTTTAACAGCCACCTCCTCTCCAGTTTGTATATTAACAGCTGATATAAGAAACCATAGAATGAACATGTTAATATTAACACAACAATACAATTACAATACAATGTACCCAAATAAATGAATTAAAAACAAACAAAAAAAAGGAATAAAGATGAACAAACCTAAATAGAGCTCTCCAAAAGAACCACTCCCAATTTTCCTTCCAAGTTTAAACTTTCCACCAATCACATGATCCATGATAAAATCACCTTCAAATTTTCAATTCAGCCCTTGATGGTGGACAAATTCAAACAGAGGAAGGAAAAGAACCAAATTGATTGATTCACCACAGATTCTTTCACCTGAATCAATAAAAATCCTAACTTTCTTCCAAAATCCACAAAACCCAACAAAATTTCACAATCTAGTAATCAAGATTGAATGCAAATTGGGGGTAATGAATCAAAATTAAGAAATTTGAAACATCCTCATGAATGAGGAATTATTCAAAAGAACAACTTTTTCCAACTACATTCCTTCACCCCAAAAGAACCAAAACCAATCATCCCAGAATACTTGATTACCAAGAACAACAAAGGGAGAAATAAAAAATAAAAAAATGATTTTTTTTTTGGCAAAAGAGAATAAGGTAGGAAAAGAGGTTGTATCTATGGTGTGCTGGATGAAAGAGGAACAGACAAAAGTAGTTTCACAAGTTTGGAGATGAACGGAGGAAGTGGGTCTTGTTTGGTGTGAAGAGAGAGAAAGAAGAGAGAGAAAGTTAAAGACAAAGAATGAATGACAACAAAAATAATGCTTCTGTTCTCTGTGAATCAATGTGATTATTGTTTTTTCTCTCTCTTTTTTCGGCTGTCTTTTTTTTTTTTTTTAATTTTAAATTCATCTTTCTATATTTTTTATTCCTTTCTTATTTTTAATGCATTATTATCAAATTAAAAACAAAATCATATCATCAATCTCTTCCAAATTAACTAAAGGTTAACCAATGTTGAATCTTTTGCAAAAACAGTTTTATCACACGTTTAAGTTTTATCCAACTTCAGATGTTAATTTTAAAGTTGTTTCTTTTAGTTTAACCAAAGTTATGAATTTGAATTTAGCGTTGTACATGCGGCAGCGTTAAAGTTTTTAAAAAGAGTTTGTCGCTCATTTGGATCCTAAAAAATTCGAGAGATTAATTTTCATAGTTGCGCGTGAAAGATTCCTGGTTTATACAAAAAAAAAATGTTATTCGCATATGATACTCTATTTACAAACATCAATAGTCGCAATAAAAGAGAAAATTTAGTTTGAGAGGAAAATTCACCTTATATGTGTCTCGCATATTTATATGATATAGATGAGTCATTGTTAAACAACGATGAAAACTTTGTACTTTTGTAGAAAAAAAATAAAAATATGATGAATTTTTTTACTTACAACAGATAATTCTGAAAAGGACAAAATTTAAACAAATTTTTTAAAATATTTTTTGTTAAATTGTCTAATGACTAAAAAATCACTTTTTAATACGGGATGTCTATAGTTTGAACTCACATCCTACGTATTACAAAAAATAGTTTCTATCTGTTAGATATGCTTCTATAATTTAAAAAAATTATAGATTGAAATTTCTCCTAAAAATTTATATATTTTCTTTTTTTGGTGATGGTCAGGGTTTGAACTCCGGACCTCACATATATTATGCATTGTCCATACCAACTGAGTTATGCTCACGAGGACAAAAAAATTATATATTTAAAAAAAGCATAAGCAATTAAATTAAAAATCATAAAAAAAAAACTCATAAGGAAATGTATTTAAGTGTTTAAAAATAAACTATTTTAACTTTTTTTTCCCAATTAGAATATTTAGAGAAAAGTCGAGTAACATGAGGATTGAAGGTTATCCGTTTCCTTCTCCATCTTTGGGCTATCAATATAGTAGACAAAAGCTATTTTTATTGTTTTTTAATATATTTTTTCTTTATCCACTTTTTGTGTATTTGATTCTCAAATCAATTTTCTTCTTTTTATTTGTCAAAGCATTTGATGATGGTCATGACTTTTGTTTGTGTAAGGATAAAGTGTTGCTTTCTTCTTTATCTTTTTGGGTAACTTTTATTCTTTCACTATTATTTTGTCTTTTTATTTAAGTAACTTTTTCTATTTTATTTCAAATAATAAAAACTAGACAATAACGTCTCGTGATCTTATCATAATTGGTAGGACATTACATAATTGTTAGCATGTAGCTTCGACATGCTCAATTAATATAGTTAATGAGTTGACATTTTGTTCTTTTAAGAATTAAAAATGTCATTTCTAGCATGAAGATTGCGACATGGTCTGAAACTTAGTGTTTGAAGGAGTTCATAAGCTTTGAAGTTCGACAAGAAGTGATTTAGAGAGAAGTTTGGTCGAAGCCAAGTTGTTGTTGTCGAAGGGAAAGAATTCAAAATTCAAAAGCAGCAGTTTTCTCATGGAAGATGTGGAGGACAAGTAGTTTTCGATAGAAGAAGTGCAGATCGTGGCAGTTGGTTTTTTGCGGTTATTCTCACAATGTATAAATAGTAGTTTTTCATATGAAAAATAGGTCGCAAATCACTTATAGAATTCTAGCACTCGAAGTACCAACGTCTAGAGAAAAGAGTCATACAGAATGTATGTAATCTGATTTGTCGAACCACCTTTACATTAATGCAATGCAATTTACCTTTTCTTTAAGTTTCTGCATTTTAAACTTTTAAGTCCTTTACTAGCATTTTTCCCTATCGAGAGACCGTTATTTTCATACAAAACTTCATCTTGTTAATAAAGCAACATATGAATATGATGAACATTCACACACTTTTGAGAAAAAGATTGCAGAACATGTCATAGGATTTCTAGTTTGATCATGCTTGTAATAATCGGTCCTGTTGTTTACCAAAAACACTAGTAAACAGGCTTAGGACTTGAACCTTTGACACTAAACTGTCTTTTTTGTCAAAAAATAAAAAGTTAGGCGATAACCGTCTTTTTTGTCAAAAAACTGTTTTTATTATACAAAATGCATCAAAAGTAATTTTTAATGTGAATGTTAATAAACCATTTTGATTCGATATTCTTTACGTGTGACGATTTTCACATTTTTTTAAAAAAAAAATGGTGATGAAACAAAATAATATCTTAAGGAAACTTAATAATTTTTCAGTTTTTTAAGGAGAATAAGTGAGTCAAGTTCATTAAGACATAAATTTAAATTCGTATATTTATTTTATTTCTTGACTAAAGTATGTTTATTTATTATCTGCATTTTTCATGTCTTATACTCTCATTTACACGTTTGTTAGTTTATATTAAAGAAATGTATTATATTTTTGTAAGAAAAAATAAGAACTAATTTATATTAAAAAATATGTGCACAAAATAAAATACGATTTTTTTCTAATGACACTGCTTAAATGACCAATTACACTCCAAAATGATGAAAATGCCTTTAAATTGAAATTGTATTTTCAATTGTGGTCGTCTTTTCTCCTTAAGTAAAACTAGAACATTTTCAACAATGTGAGGGTGATTGCTTAGTTATGAAGGTAAAGAAGGTGAACTGAAGCCTATAGAACTCGAACTCCTTTAACATTTAAACATGTATAAATAAATCGTGTATATATGGTTACAGAATAATTGTTTACAATCAAATCACTTCTAATAAATTTGCTCAATTATCATTATCTACCTCAAAACAAACAAATTAAGAAACTCAAAAACCTTACAACCTTAAACAAAACTACCTAGAAGTTCTACAAGTCCAAGAAGAAGCTGTATACAAACTAGTATCTTTCCAACCAAGCCTTAACATGCCATCAACTTGAGCAAGACTATAACCATGAGCTGGTGAATACATGTTCAATATCAATTGTGCTTGAGCCATTGAATTAGCACTCATTGGAACCTGCTCAAAACTATTTCTTGCTACAAGTTCACTTCTCCAAAGCCTAAACTTTTCTTCACCACTTCTCTTAGGTCCACCAATTGCTAATATATTGTTGATCTCTTTAGATAGAAGACCATGTTCAACAATGTTCCTGTTAGAATCATCACTATGCAAATATGATCCAAGAGAATCAAAAAGGGTGGAATAGTAATGCAATGAACCAACAAAACGGTCCAAAAATGACCCTCCAATGTTAACATCTTGTTCTACCAAAGTTATGATTTTTGGCTCCAATTCTTCAAGAAGTCTCAAAGTTTTCCAATCAGGTCCTGTTGAATCATACAAAGAATGTTGCAACCAATGAACTGCAAGTGTTTCATTAGGCCTAATTTGCAACATGGAAACATCAACAACTTCACCAAATTTACATGCTATAGGGTAAAACTCCAAACACAAACCAAGCCTTCTTGCGAAATTCGAAAGATTTTTCCCCGTCTCAACAAGAAGTTCCATCGATGCTCCCATTCCCGTCATTCGGACTGAAGGTCGACCCTCCATTCGAGTGGCGAGTATGTGAAAAAAAGCAGGCCATTGAAGCCCTTGCATGATGTCCAAATCAATGATATGAATGCTATTACAACGGTTCACCGTTTCGAGAATTGCTTGGTTTGAAGTAAAATGTGAAAATTTGATGAAAGGGGAAATATTGTTGAACACTTGTAGAGAAGAATGAATGGTTCTATGATCAATCAAAGGAGAACATGCTCCAAGCCATGTATTCATCACTCTACTAATCATAGCTTTTGCAAAATAAGCAACAACACGTTCAGCACATGAAGTTTTGTAAGGTGAAGCTAATTGTGTTAACTCTAGTAACATTCTATGAGCATCACCATGATTTTCAACTGAAATTGCCACTGCACATTCCATTAGAAGGGTTATCAAATTCAACCCTTGATCAAATTCAT
>Ga0315913_1010083_pt1 | contig 10969 bp, 6 predicted proteins | sample MpolsnodulesMG_FD_207736 | JGI IMG/M metagenome (GOLD analysis project Ga0315913, IMG submission 207736) | Medicago polymorpha root nodule microbial communities from Los Angeles, California, United States - small nodules | ecosystem: Host-associated > Plants > Roots > Nodule | place: USA... | reverse complement strand
ATTAGGAAAATTACATGGATTAAATGGGACACTGTTTGTATGGATAAGGAGGAAGGAGGTTTGGGTGTTCGGAGGTTAAAGGAGTTCAATCTTGTTCTCATGGGTAAGTGGTAGTGGAGGATCATTCAGGAGCGGGGGAGTTCATGGTATAGGGTTCTTTGTGCCCGTTACGGGGAAGAGGGGGCGGTTGAGATGCCCAGGAGGGGGGAAGGTTTGGTGTGGTGGCAGACCATCAAGAATGTTAAAGATTGTGTGGGACAAGTTGATCTGGGATGGTTACTTGACAATATTTGTCGTCAGGTGGGGGATGGTGTGTCTACCTTGTTTTGGGTTGACCCTTGGCTTGAGGGGAAACCGTTGTGCTCTGTTTTTGTGCAATTATATGAGCTGTCTAGGAATAAATTAGAGTTGGTAGCTAATATGTATGCGAGGGGTTGGGGTGTTAACGGGGAGGCGTGGAATTGGGGTCAGAGGTTGTTTGCTTGGGAGGAGGAGCTCTTGGGGGAGTGTGTTGTTAAGCTCACATCTGTTAGTTTACAGGTTGACCGCATAGATAGATGGATTTGGAACTTATATGTTTCTAACTGTTACACTGTTAGTTCTGCTTATTCTTGTTTAACAGAGATGGTTAATGAAGGGCAGCAACATAATAATAAAAATTTCTGTGGTTGAAAGCGGTGTCTCTTAAAGTGTTGATTTTTGCGTGGCGTTTGTTTCTCAACCGAATTCCTACTAAAGATAACCTTGTTCATAGGCGGGTCTTATTATTATTATTTGAACAGAGTTGTGTTGCTAATTGCGGTATTAATGAGGACAAAGATCATTTATTCCTAAATTGCAGTTTCTTCGACAGGGTGTGGCAGCACATTACGGGTTGGCTCGGTTTCTCAACAGCCTTACACGGCTCTTTCTTTAACCACTTGCATTAGTTCTGCGGCTTGCGAGGCTTTTCGAAAAATCAACTGAATCCATGAACATTATTTGGCTGTCAGTTGTATAGGTAATTTGGAAAGAGCGTAATAATAGAGTTTTCGAAAGGAAAGAGGATAGGTTGTTTATGCTATGTGAAAGGGTGAAGCTTCCGTCTTTTTGGAGGTTGAAGTCGAAATACGCGACATTCGAGTTTGACTACCAATTGTGGCGGCATAATCCTCTAACTTGTTTAGTTACTGTTTTTTAGGTTGTTCTTCTTTTCTATTATTTTTTTGCTCTCGTAGTGTGTACATTGTGTATTGAACTTTAATTCTGTCTAGGCATTTTCGCACTACTTGTGCTAAAGTGTCTAGCTGTGTTTTATTTATATCATTTTGACTTTTAAAAAAAGAATTAGTTTTATTAAAATATAATGATATTCTTTAAAAAAATAAAAAATAATGTTTTTTTTTACAAAAAAATAAGGCTTAAATGCTCAATTAGTCCCTTAACTTGATTTCAAGTATCGGTTTGGTCTCGTAAGTAATAAAAGGTCAGTTTAGGTCCCTTAACTTTATTTAAAGTATCAGTTTGGTCCCTTGATAACGTGCAAAACACAACACTATTTCAGCTCGCTTTGTGTGTAGTTTAGGCGTAGATTCTCTTGTTTTTGCTTGTGTTATGTTGGTTGTTTGGTTATGTTTCAGGTACACAGCAATAGAGGCCTCCATGTGCAGAAACGGCGAAATTCGGCGAGAAAACGAAGAAAGGAACAAGTCCTGAATTTTCCAGCTTCAGGGTGACGGCCGTCACACCCTGTGACGGGTTGACCGTCACCCTTCAACTTGACTTGGCCGTCACCAGCCTCCCAGGACGTCAGCACCCATGACGTGCAGACCGTCACACCCTGTGACGCCCGTCACGGGTTCGGGAGAATCAGTCTCCCCCACGATCTGAAGCAGTTTTTGCCCAGTTTCCCTCTCACTCTCTCCATCTACAGTACACGATCAGAACACGTTGAAGAGCATTCTTGGCCTATAAATAGGTCCAAGGAGGAGAAGAAAAGGGTTGGAAAAGTTTAGAAAGCCTTAGACATAGAGAAACAATTTTTCTTTGTAATCCACATTGCTTTTTAGTGTCCATTTTTCTGTTTCGAACCTGTTACCAAATACATTGTGGTTTTGTGATTTTAATTCAATTCAATAAACATTACCTTTCCATTAAGTTGTTGTCTCAATGATGTTTTACTTTCTTGTTGTTGTGCTTGCTCTTTGTATCAGATTCTAGCTCTACTATTGTTCCATTGTTTGCAGCAGTGAAGTTATATTCAGTTAAAATTGTCCATCTGATTACAGGTTCTGTTTACTTTGTTTTTCTTTTTTTATTTATTTATTTATTATTTCCTATGTTCTTTTATTCTCCTGTTTCGATTGAAATGCATAGTGTGAACAGTAGCTCATTTATTTATATTAGTATGTCTGAGTAGATTTCAGAAGTGTCCGGGATGTAGAAATTGTCTCACCAATGATATTCAGCTGAAAAGTATGATTGAATTTTATAGTATGAATTATTTTTATATCTGATTATTCTGATTTTAAACGATGAATTTTTACAGTGAAAACTGAAGAAGAAAAAAAAAAGCATGATATCTGTTTCGTATCGAAAGAACGAAACTCATATCTGTCCGTAGAATAATTAGGAATTATTTTAGCAATTCAGCGATAGCACTTTCTTAAAATAATTTTGACATTCTTAATTTTCAAAAACACTATTTTAAACGCTAAGTCATACACGCGAAAGCTGATGATTGTGAGTTTAAAATACGGATTCAGTATTGCGAAAGCATACTGATTTCTTTAAATTGAAATTATTCTAAAAATAACTTTTCAAACAAGACTAGATTATTTTGAAATGAAAGGAATTTTGACATTATAAGGCGAACACGCGAAAGCGGTCGAATAGATTATAAAGTTAGAATTCTAGGTCGCGATCGTGAAAGCGAAGCGACCATTCTTTAATTTAATCCTTTTACGTGCGAAAATATTTTCCTATTATAAAAATAAACGCTACTCAGCTGGTATCAACGGTCGACGTGAACTATATTCCGGGCACTCATTTATTAATTAGTAAATCAAACCTATTCGATTTCCTAGCTTTTCACCTACTTAATTTAGAATCGCCTTAGATAAACAACGTAATAATTAATTACGGTACTTGACATTGGTCTCTGTGGATACAACAACCTTTTATACTAAAACAGATATTTTCGTATACTTGCGGACTTATCATCCCTTATGTTAATTTAATTCAAAAAAAACGTTAAATTTTGGTCCCTTAACTTATTTAATTAATATTAGTTTGGTCCCTTAATTTATTTAATTAGTATTAGTTTGGTCCCTTAACTTATTTAATTAGTATTAGTTTGGTCCATAAACCATGCTCATGGAAAATTTTACAAAGACTAAAAATGCTGACGAATTGGGACCATTTACTTAATTACTCAAATAATTATATTAAAAGAATTAGCTTTATTAAAATATAGTGATATTCTTTGAAAGAAAATTAAAAAATAATGATATTTTTCTTTTACAAAAAATAATGACATATAGTTTATTTTTTTGGGTACAGATATATAGTTTATTGACTTAATAGCAGTTTTAGTCCCATAACTTTTTTAAATTACGATTTTGATCCTCTAAAGAAAAATACTTGAAAACCGCCTCCTAAGTTTTGCAACTGTAGCGGTTTTGGCCACAAGGCAAAAAAAAAAAAAAAAACACATGGCACCTCACTTAGGGTGCCACGTCAGCGTTTACCGAGTCAAAATTGGACTTGGAGGTCAAAACTGCCACATGTACAAAACTTAGGAGACGGTTTTATAATTTTTTTCTTAGGGACCAAAATCGTAACTTTAAAAAAATTAGGGGGTTAAAACTGCTATTAAACCTAATTTATTTTGTGAGAGATAATGATATATGGTTATTTATAAGACTATATATTTAGTATAAAAATAAGATAAGATTATTAATAAGATAAGATGTTGATTGTTGAGTTGGAGAGGTGATAAAAGACTGAAATGAAATAGCGTAAGAAAGGTGAAGAAAGTGGCGATGATACCGTATACAAAAAACATGGACGAAGAAGAAACAACGAAAACCAAAGGAAAAAAACCCAAACACACTTTCCAAACACTATTCTCCACGATGACACGAAAACCAGTTTTCAAACAAACCCTTATTATCTTCTTCGTTCTCTTACTTCTCTACGCTCTCTTCAACACCTTTTTCCAACCCACCGATTCTTCCACTTTCGATTCCTCCACCTTCTCTTTCAACTCCGCCACCACTTCCTCCGTCCTCCTCTCCTCCGCCGGCGCTTCCAAATCCCCTGCGGTCAAGGTTTACCTCTACGATCTCCCGAAAAGGTTTACCTACGGAGTTATTCACCACCATTCCCTCGCGCGTGGCTCACGCGCTAATACGGATGAAAAGGATGTAACGTCGTTGAAGTATCCCGGTCATCAACATATGGCGGAGTGGTACTTGTTTTCGGATCTGTCTCGACCTGATTCGGAACGAACCGGTTCGCCTGTGGTTAGGGTTTCAGATCCAGAAGAAGCTGATTTGTTTTTTGTTCCGTTTTTTTCATCGTTGAGTTTGATTGTGAACCCGGTTCGACCGGCTGGTTTGGGTTCCGTACCGGAGAAAATTGCTTACAACGATGAGGAGAATCAGGAAGCATTGATGGAGTGGCTGGAGATGCAGGAGTTTTGGAAGAGGAGCAAAGGGAGGGATCATGTGATTGTGGCGTCGGATCCGAATGCAATGTACCGGGTTGTTGATCGGGTTAAGCATTGTGTGTTGCTTGTTTCGGATTTTGGAAGGTTGAGACCTGATCAGGGATCATTGGTGAAAGATGTGATTGTGCCGTATTCGCATCGGATAAGAACTTATGATGGCGGCGTTGGTGTTGATAAGCGCAACACCTTGCTGTTTTTTATGGGAAATCGATATCGTAAAGAGGTAATGTAGTGTTTTCTATTCTCTTTTTTCGAAATTTTTGTGATGATTGGTATGAATTGGGGGAGCAAAATTGATTCTGGAGTGTAAAATTGGTTCAGACATATTTGGTTGCTTTCGAGTAGAATTGATTTTGCCTCCAGAATTGATTCTATTTGAAGCTAGAATTTGTAACTTTTGATTCTAGAATTGATTTTGGCAAACAAATCTAACTTTTAGATGAATGTATCCAAACACATATATCACTTTACCTTCAAATCATCGCAGAACCAAACATGCACACATTTTATTTTTATTTATGGCTTTTTGTTACATCAATTTGTTTATGTCATTGCTGGTTTTACAGGGAGGGAAAATTCGAGACACGCTCTTTCAAATTCTAGAGAAAGAAGATGATGTTATAATAAAGCATGGAGCACAATCCAGAGAAAGCAGGCGGGCAGCATCGCAAGGAATGCATACATCAAAGTTTTGCTTACATCCTGCGGGGGATACTCCATCAGCATGCCGATTGTTTGATGCTATAGTCAGCTTGTGTGTTCCGGTGATTGTCAGTGATAGTATTGAGTTGCCTTTTGAAGATACTATTGACTATAGAAAGATTGCTGTATTTGTGGAAACTGCTGCTGCTATACAGCCAGGATCTTTGGTGTCAATATTGAGAGGCATGAACCCAGATAGAATCTTGGAATATCAGAAAGAACTAAAAGAGGTTAGTAATAATATTTCAATAGTTTACATCTGCAATAAAATCTGTCGGTGTTTTATTACTTTGTCTTTTATACCCCCTATTGCATTTATTTAAAAATAATCTCTTGGAAACTATGATAGCATGAATAAATAGAACAAAGTATTTGGCAGAAATTGGTTGACATGGAAATGCCTATTTATAGCCAATAAAAAGTGTTTCAAATTCTTTTTAACCCTCCTTTTAAGTTTTTCGCCTTCGTCTACAAAAACTGTGGTATTGATGAGGAGATGCAGTTTAGCTTTAGTTTATGTTTGGTTTTAATTTTGGAGGGACCAAAATTGTTTCTAAAGGTGGTAGAATTGATTTTATCATGTTTGGGATGATTTAAACTTGAAGGATATTTGATTTTGTTTGTAGAATTGATTCTACTTGAGGCTAGAATTTGTAGCTTTTGACTTCTACAATTTATTTTAGCCTTAATTTGTTAAATCCACTTTTACACAAATACATCCAAACATAAATCACTTTACATTCAATTTACTCTTATCTAGAATCAGTTTTATTCAAAATCAATCTATGTCACCGCAGAACCAAACCGACACTTGGTAATTAATCATTGTTTATCATGAGTATGAGTTTGATGAGTTATCATTGATGTTCTGTTATGTTTCTTTATACATTTTTTTGAAGGAATGTTACTTTATACATTTATTGTGTTATAACTTATAAGTTTGAATGCAGTGCATTTTTATTTTTTTTGTAAAACAATAATCATTTTTGCTCACTCTTTCATCCAAGCTTCTAGTCCCTACTAAATGCATAGCATAAGTACTTGTTTAATCTTGATGCCAATCAAGATTGAGATTGTCATTGTCATTGTCATGATCTGTTAAACCAAATCTTAATAGTGAACTTGAATTGGGCAATTTGCAATGGCAAGTTAGATTCGCATTGCTTCTTTCCTCTATGGTGTTAACAGGGCCGGCCTTGTGCAGGTGCACCCACTGCACAGGGCCTAAAATATATATGTATATATATATATATGCCACAGTGCCAGTAGAGCCCAATGAATGTGCAGATAAAATAATAATAATACTTGCTGTCCCCTTATGGTTAACAAACGCCTAGCCTAGCGCAATTAATTGACACATGCTGATTGCATCTTGGCCACAACACATTACTGCTGGCTCACAAAGAAGCAATAAACTAATGGCTTGAACAAAAAAGAAAAGAAACAGAAAGCCATTTAGAATTTAGTATTTGATAGCTTATAATATGATTAGCATTGAGAAAGGCTAAATGGATTAGCATTGATAGCAATCGAGAATGATATTTTGGAGAGAATACAATATGAAGATTTGATATGAATTTGTTTCAAAAAGTGTTAGACTTTATTTAAGTAGGTAGAAGGTTGATATTAGCTTGAAGTTCTATTTTGATGTTATTGATTAAATCATGCATCTTTTCATGTTATTTACAATTTACATACGAAATATTTTTTTTAAGCTTTTTTTGATCAGGGGCCTCATTTCTAAGATTATAGCAGGGCTTCCTCATTCTTCAAGACGGCCCTGGTCGTTGATCGACGTTTAATCCTTGTATCATGGTGTACATGGATTCCACGCGTTTATGCTTTCCTTGTATCTGTACAAGTAGTGATTATACTAAATTCAACCGACTTGCTCGAACTTAGTTATAAGATATTATTGTCTTTTTTTTTTTTTTTGCTTTATCTGATTTTTCTTCTAAATTTTTAGTTCTTTTTATAGTTAACGATGGCTAATTCTAAAACAAGGTTGAAGAAATCATTCTAGTTCACTTCATTTTTTGATTATTTAATATATCTGGTTTCAGGTGAAGCGATATTTTCAATATGATGAACCAGACGGGACAGTAAATGAGATTTGGCGCCAAATTTCAAAAAAACTACCCTTGATCAAATTGATGATTAACCGCGAGAAACGACTGTTTACAAAACCTGATTGCTCTTGCGTATGTACAAACCAGACTGCCATTGGAACTTTATAGCACTAACAATTGGATTTGGCATCCCATGAACTCCGGCTTGGTTTTGATGGGGCATTCTGAGTTGATGAGAAAATTAAGGATAATGATAGTTGTAAATGTAGTTTCTGTCATATTTCTCATAAGGGTGGCTTGGAGATAATTGTTGACAACCACGGTTTACTCAACTCATGTCCCAATCGAATTCTTGTAACACGAGAGAAATTAGGTGTAACTATCATTATCCGTTGGTTACTGCTGGGCTGGCATGAGTGTGATATTTAGTTGCTGGAAATTGCTTGTTATCTGCCTTCCGTGTAGGTATACCTTACGCATTCTGTCATTGTAGATTCCACGAGCCCCTTATATGATTATACATTAGACTAGGCTAAGAAGATGAAATCTATTTGTATCGTGATTGTATTGTACAGGTTATAAAATAAAGGCATGATTATTTTTATTCTTTATAATCATATCTTCATCTTTCCCTGTTCATTCTGCTGTTGTATGTGTGTATGTATGTACCGATACCTCTTATCGTTGGTCAAATTTATTTATTGAATGTAAACCATAATTCTGTTCACTGTTAGTAACGTGTTGATCATAAGCAGCATGTAATGTTCTCCTGTTGGTGTTTGAACTATCAATTATACCATAAGAAGTAAGAAATAACTGCACATTTAGCAATTGGTATGTTGAAACAAATCTTGAACTTACCGAGAAACAAGTGAGCAGAGATAATCGGGGATACCTCGAATAAAATCTCAGCAAGAAATGAACTCCTGAAAAAGAGGCATCTGTGACTCCTCCATAACTTTTATCATGATCGTTCAGAATTAATATATTTCATCACTATTCACACCACCGTTTTTATACAGTTCGCTATGTTTTTATGGGTTTGTCTAACATGCACAAGTAAAATGAATCGACATCATGCACAAAAAGAAGAAAATTGTTTTTCTGACATTGAAAACTTCATAATAACACAAGTAATTTACTAAATAGCCCCCAACGGTTGTTAATTGCCGTTCTACAAACCGGCAGCAGTTAACTGCCGCTAGTGCCAACGACAATTAACTGCCGCTGATGCCAACGGTAGTTAACTGCTACTACGTGTTTGGTTCCATTTCCAGCAGCTCACCTTCCATTTTTCATAACCAAATTCTTTCATACTTAAATAAATTCATCCAAAATTTTCATCCTTAACATGATAAACAAATTTTTTCATCCAATTGCAAATTCATGAATATAAAATGTACGAAATAATATTTAATAGGATAAAATTAAAATGCAAGAAATAATATAAAATGTACGTACGGAAATGTCATAGAAATACGAAAATGTACGGAACATGTCATAGTAATACATCACCATCATCATAGTCAAAGTGTATATAAAAAAAAGCCTAATCAGAATCAACCCTGCTGCCTACCATGCCTCTGCCCCCTGCGCCGTCTGGCAATCAGATATGTAAGGGTAGGGCGACCAGTACTGACTATCCGAATCACCTCCTAGACAATCTCCTCTTTAGTCATCTCACCGCTCCTGGCCGCAATATCATCAGCTATATGCACCACATCCCGGATGGTCGTCAATGTGTCAGACATCTCTCTGGCATGCTCCTCCTCTATGATCTGCTCCACGTTCACCGGCCTGGAGGAGATCCTTCATCAGGTGAGAGAATACGAGGGTGGGAGACTTTGGCATACCAAGCCATGTAGCCAGCGTCATGATGCCATGGTCTCTGATACCTATGTACCCAATCAGGGTAGAACCACGCCTGAGCGTCTAGCAACACAGTGGTCAGCAATTGCGTAGGCATTTGAGCGACAAATGACGGATGTCTGGGAACGTCATGTACAAACTCAAACTGCCTCTTTACCCGCTCAGGTAAATGACGATACACCCTGTCCTTCCCGCACATCAACCATCCCGAGTAAGTGCACAGAAGCTGAAAAGGGTGCACTTCTCTGTGATCACCATAAGTACAAAACCTCACACCATCTACCTCTAAGCGATCCAGGAGTAGGCGGTAATGCTGCACATCCATATGCCCCCTGCTAGTAAGCCATCTCCCAGCACATGATCTCTCATTTTTCCACTTCTTGTTAGGCTTCCTTGGGTACGGACCTGACAAATGCTCCAAAATCCATCGCTGCAACAAAAAAATAAGACACAAAAATAAGTATTCGAGTTAAATATTAAATATATCTAATACATTATAAAAACTTCACAAAAATATTTAAATAACATCCTAAATAAATGTAGTCGAACTTAGGAAACAAATAATCTAACATGATGATAAAAATTATAAAATAAAGAATTTTTCTGTTTGCACCCCATATATTTCTGGTTACACCTAAAATTTCTTAAAAGTTTTTAATAATACCAAAATTGCCCTTTTATATAAATGCTCTTAAAACCTTGATCTCATTCCTTGTCACTCTCTTTCACCCACAAACGATCAAACAATCCTGATGTTCAATCAATCTCTGTGGAAGATTAAAGAGTGAATCAAAACATTTTTCATTCATACTCGATTGCATATAAGTAAATGAATTTTTTCTTCTTTTTCTATAATGCTAGTTTCAAATTTTCCTTCTTCTTGTTCAACTGCACTGTACAACGATTTCAATGTTGTGGTTAACTTAAATTTAGTTTAAGTAGGTTCATGTAAACTTAGTTTACATAACCTACTTAAACTTAGTTTACATGACCTACTTAAACTAAGTTTACATGTACATACTTAAACTGAGATTACGTAGAATCATTTAAAACCTAAGTTTACATGTACATACTTAAACTGAGATTACGTAGAATCATTGAACAAGGTTGAACATTTAGATGTACACTTAAACTCAGTTTACATGACCTACTTAAACTAAGTTTACATGACCTACTTAAACCGAGTTTAAGGTTAAATTACAGTAGAATACATAAACAAGAAAACACAAATTAAATCCAGAAAAAGCTTAGAATGAGGGAACCCATGACAAGAAAAACATAATTGATCAAAGAACACAACTTGCTAACCTTATTTGCTTCGAATTTTCTTTGAAATCTTGCATAGAAGGGATAAATCTGATTGAAGAAGAAAAGACGGAAGATGGGTTTTGGGGTGTAACCAAGAAAGAAGGAAGAAGCTTTTTGAAAATTAAATTTTATACAAGGGTTATTTTGTCATTATGGGGTGTAACCAAAACTATATAGGGTGTAATTAGAAAAACTCTAAAATAAATTCATAAATAAATGAAGATAAATATTAAAATATTACCATAAGAAGGGTCGTACAACCAGCCATCGTTCTGTTATTTAGAATAACAGAATCATCCAGATAATCGTA
>Ga0315913_1010080_pt1 | contig 10970 bp, 6 predicted proteins | sample MpolsnodulesMG_FD_207736 | JGI IMG/M metagenome (GOLD analysis project Ga0315913, IMG submission 207736) | Medicago polymorpha root nodule microbial communities from Los Angeles, California, United States - small nodules | ecosystem: Host-associated > Plants > Roots > Nodule | place: USA... | reverse complement strand
TATATAATCACAATTAACTTTGCAAAAATACAATCGTGATTCTCAGACTAGTCAATACCTCAAGCTTGTTTTCCCAATCAGAGCTGAATCGATTGCTTAAAATTGGACCAGCTTTGACAACAAACTAAGGAAGTTCTTTGAAAAAATCTGCAATGCTGTTCAATACAAGATAAACATAACAGTTAATAAAAGACCAAACTACAAACTCTAATACTAGATAAAGGTCAGAAAAATACTTAGGCTTTGTTGTTCTCAATATTCAACACAAGGTAAGAACAGTATACTCAATCTCATCTTTTTCACTCTCCTCATTTTTTTGAGTCAGCCTCTTGATAGAGTATAAAATAAAAGCAAAGCAGTACCGCTCTGCTTCTTCTGTCTGAAAAGATTTATAAACCTCATGAATTCAAATAAAAACTTCAATGACAAATAGATTTTGTACTAGAGAGTTATGTACATACGCACCGTTCCATTTCCCATTGATGAAACATTTTCCATGAGAAGATGTTTGGTTTCTCCAAACATATCCATTGCTTCTTTACAGCTTTTCTCATCCAATGCTAGCTCATTCTGCTACAAAAGAGAGAGAAAGTTAGAATATATAAAAATTATCCTGTCACAAAAATATTATATTATCTCGTAGGATTATCTTGTAACACCAAAACAACCTAACATCACAAAACTGAAACACCATAGGCCAAACAGCAGAAGCATCAAAAGCTAGTCGAGAGCTATAACAGCAGAAAACTTAAAACTGCTAAGCTGCCACTAAAACACCAAAAACCTGCCACTGTCCAAAAACACAAATGCAGTCTATATCCTCAAATTACGTCCTGAGCAACCCATCAAACTAAAAATTAATATCACAAAAGGGAAAGATACAAGAAACTTACATGAATCAAAATGAAGTAACTAACTTTGTCAAAAATCAAATTTTTGATTAACCCACTAACCAAACTCTAATTTTCAACAAATTCGTTTATCAAAAACCAAAATTTCAACAAACCCATTTCATTAAAAACAAAAATTTCAATACAGAGCAACCAGTTAACAAATAGAAAATAGAACATCTCCTATATTGGGGATCAAAGCTGACAAAGAGAGGAAACGACGAACCTGAGATTGCACAGAACAAATATGTCAAACATGAGACGGAGAGAACGAATAAACCGTGAAATGGCGGAAAAGGGTACGATGTTGTCAGAGATGAGAAGGAGTTAGCGATGGAGACGAGAGAGCCTTCAGTGGAGTAGATCGAGAGAGTGAGATGGAGGTTGGGGATATTAGGATTTCAATGAGGGAGAGATGAACCATAGAGAGAGAAAGTTGAATCAATTGGTATTGAGTTTTTTGATACTTTTATCTTAAAGGATATTTTTTTCATTTAAATTAATAATTAATATATCAATTGTGACTGAAAATTAAATAACATTCCGTCCCAACAATGGCGCCAATATTCCCACCTTCGATTTCCACTAAATTTTGGATTAAAATAGCCTCAGTTGAGACGGAAATACAAATTCCGTCCCAAATTTGCGACTAAAACTTCAATCCGTCCCAAATTGGGGATGGAATTTTGATTTTGTCCCAAATAAAGTAAATAAATTAAAATAAAATATTTGTAATAGAAGGGTGTCGCAAATTCCGTCCCGATTTAATTAATTTGGGACGGAAAATAAATTCCGTCACGAAGTTCCGTCTCAATTTGACAGTTTTCTTGTAGTAAGTAGAGTATAGCAAAAAATTAAAAAAAAAAAAAAAAGGAGAGCTTTTTAGCTCCGGTGCGGCGGCGCCTCCGCGATGACTCGCCGGCCACCGCGTCGGAGCCACTCCGACCACCCCACTCCCATCGGAACACTCAAGGTGTTCTTGAGGAGAGGGAACAGAGTAATATTGAGGGGAGAAGGGAAGAGAGAGAAACTTATGTCTAAAATGAAGAAAAAACCGTTAACAAGATATATATATCCACTCGAACCGGTTCGGTTCTCCTTGAACCGAACCGGTCTAAGCCAACCCAGGCCTGTTACCTTAAGCCCAACACCCAGCACCTGTTCCATGCCCAATTCCAATTTTTTTACTATTCTGCACCCTTTGAATGTTGCTGGACCCCCCGCCTTGTGATTGAACCCCATTTTTATTTTTAAGTCTTGCATGCGTTTTACTTTTTCATCTCTTAGCATTGTAATTATTTTTATGTTTTCTCATGCACATTTTAGGATTAGATTTACTACTTTATTCATATATTTTATTAGAATGTAAACTAGGCTTTAATGTAAATAATTTACTTTTCTGTCATTTATTTTCCGCAGACCTTAGAATATATAATAGGCTTAATGTAAACCATGTTTGTGTGTGTGCGTGTGTGTATGCTTTATCTTTATGCCTCTAGTTTAGGTTAAAGGTTTTTGTGGTGATCCAACGTCACCACAAAATACCTATGCTTTTATTTTCTTGCTCCGATAGTTTTAATCTTAGTGTAATAATTATTCAAAAAAACAAAAAACATGAAAATAACCACAAAAAAATCACGAAAAGGTCTTTTTCACAATAAACCTTGATTCAAAAATCAAGTGACCCTTTTATTTTTATTCTTTCATAAATCAAAATTGCAATCAACTTTAAATTACTTTAAGTCATTTTCTTTCAATATTAAAAAACACAAACAAACTTATTTGCCACTTGGCTTTTATTTTAAAATCTTTTTCAAAACTAATAAAAAACACACAACCAATCAAACGTCAATTTCTATCCCGAACTAAGAGGTTTTGATCCTTTACGGGTACGTAGGCAAAGGACACTCGTCCTTCCAAACAAATAAGAAATGTAAATATAATTAGTCTTTACTTCTTTTCATCACTTTAACTCCTTTTTTAGCAAGCAAGTTTATAGCACAAAACGTTAAATAAAATAAAGAGGTTCCCGTAGGATACTACAGACATAAAGGGTGTAATACCTTCCCTTTATGTAACTAACCCCCGAACCCTAAATCTTTTCAATATGGGGTAGTTGTGAAATAAAGTAGTGAGCCAAACGCTAATCAAATAGCCTTGATCTTCGAAAAATGACGCGACAATGTGACATGGCTATTTTGAAGATTTTATTATCTGTTGATGAGATGTTTTGATATTATTTTGCTGCAAGTTTTGAAAAATTATTTATGCATGTTTTGAATTCATTGAAGATGTAACATCTAAATTCTTGAATGATTGTATTATTCCCGTGATTTATCATTTTAAGGGTTTATGGTGTTATAGACAACATTTAAATACTTGATCAACAAATGATAGATATCTATGCATCAACTTGAGGAAGTGTTGAAATATATTATTTTCTTTTTATCATTATCCTATTTGTGGTTATTTAAGTGTCTTTATATCACTCCTAAAATAAATGAGTTGTCTCTCTCATATAAAAGGAGCCCCTTTTCCACTCATAATAATATATCAAAATGTTACCCATATTAATTTCTACAACACCAATAGTTAATATATCATATTTTAGATTAAGTACACTAATATTTAAAACTTCTTACATCGATGAGGTTTTTTTAGTACTTTTCCTTTGGTTATAAAACCTATTTATGGAATTTTATTTTTATATGGTGATATATTTACTTAGTATGTTTTTACTTTATTATAACTTTTGTGATATATTTCATATGTCTATTCATTTTAGGCATCTTAACACTTACTGTTAAGTGTGCTTTTGGCATACAAATGACAATTTTCACATAAACTTATTTTGAATGATTATTGAAATATATAGTACTATTTATAAAGTTTATAAGAGGTGGCAGTCTTATTCAAAACGTAGAAAGGGAAAAATAACTACTAAATATATTTAAACATTGACTTTATTTATTAAAGAAGTTGTATAATTCTACATCAAGGATGTTGTTTTCAATATCTTCTTTGTGAAAATAAATGTAACAACACATTTACAATATAATTATATGAATTTCAGCTTGTCAAAGAAAATTAAATATCAAAGAAACATAAACGAAATTTTGATGGAAATTAAAATTACCAACATTATTACATAAAAATAAAATCATCCGCTTATAAGTAACAGTAAATTATTTTTCAATTTAATTATTACTCTTAGACGCACTCACACATACTATCAATGCATTTCGCTCTTTGTTTGCGGTAACATAATATTTGTGGACAATGAATGTCAACTTTGCAGAGGAAAATACCTACGATGTCATATTAAGAATAAATTATAGTCAATAATAAGTGATCAAATAGTGTGTGTGATATACAAAATAAAAATAAAAATGGTGCAAAGAGAATCGACTTACCGGCATTGGTTACAACAAGAATTAAAGAAAAGAAGATTATCAAAGCATAAACAGACTTGGAAATTTCAGCCATAGTTCTATCAGTTCTTAATAGATCTTAGCCCTTTAGAGGTGTAAGAAAGAAATAGTGAATTTGGAACTTTATTTAATTGTCTCTTTGTAAACAATCTTGTATATTATTTATAATAATTTTATTATACGTTTTTATTTCTCTTTCATCTTTTCATAATGAACAAGGGAAAATTTCAAAAATCTAAACAATTTAAAATATCACATAAACCAAAAAATTGTTGTAGAAATTATAATGAATTGAAGAGGTGGCAAAACATTTATTAATAAATTGAAATTACCATAGAATAATTAATTTTTCTGGACAAAATTATACACCTCTTAATGATGTTAAGAGGCGGAACAAGTGATGGGAAAAAAAAGGGAGTTCATTGTTTAAACAAATACCAAAAGTGCAAAGGCACATATTGTATTATAATTTTTTTCCCGCCAAATAAGAAAATTTTGATCATGGATTCAACAAGTGTTATAAGAAATTTTCCTTAACTACCACTCATTATTAATTAGGTTATCAGAGAACTTAACATATTATAAGTTATTTATATTGTTTCTTTTTTCCTTTGTTGGCTTTTGGTTTGGTCTCCCAACTTTGTTGCTCCTTTTCTTTTTCTCTTTACTTTCAATAAATTGTTGAAGTATGTCTTTGCATACTCTACTTATTAAAAAAAAATTGGAATTTTAGCCTTTAATTGAGGATAGTAAAAAATATTTAAGGGAGAAATTTATATTTTAAATTTGATAAATGTCTTTGAGTGTGTGGCTTTTTTTTTTGGAACGAGATGAGTGTGTAGCTGAAATGGTCATTACACAAGTCAAGAACATAGACTGTTGAAAGCCTGTAAGGAATGACAAAAAGAAAAAGAAGTGCAAACACCGGTTATATTTAAAATATGACATTTCTAGACAAATTTATCTAGATCAAATATACCTATAAAAATAATAATCAAAGACAAAATTTATAATGAACTTCATATATATTTTAAATGAATACCTAACATAATGTTATTTTTGCCGAAGTTTAAGACAAAGAAAAAAAAAAAAAAAGAAGCTTGGTCCCTAATTTTGAGGAAACTTACAAAACACCTTTTTAGAATAGATTTTAAGAATACATTATATAAAAAAATCATTTATGTTTCTGATCTGTTTTGTTTTCTATCCATGTTTCTTTGAGAGTTATTTACAACAGGATATTACAAATGCACATATTAAAAGTATTCGAAGAAACATGCACTTAAACTTCAAAAGGATGTTGGAACAAAATGAGTTTAAACAATGCCTTTTAAGATTTGATGATAACAAGGTATTAAAAGTTCAGTTGGATATGTTAATATCTGTTCAAGTGTGTAGAACCATAGACAAAAATTTAAATGTCTGAAAACAAGGTATTGGTTCTGGAAGAACAAATTAGAGCAAAGGAATTTTCAAGAGAAGGCAAGTTGCAAAGAAGTCTGAGTCTGAAGTTCACTGATGGGGTAAATCCGCAAGTGCACGGTTTACCGAAGTAGTAAAAAGAGTATCGTTCCGACAGAGAGTTATGAATTCAATTAACTTTAAATAATGATTAGATGAGAGTTTGATATTAAAAAGTTTGAATTTTTAATGGTTTAAAATAATAATAATAATAAAAGCGCCTTGTGATTATTGGTTCATCTTGGTGACAAACCCTTTACAAACCAAACCCTAAACCTAGAACTTTATGTTGGACCCACTTTCTAAAGACAAGTTTCTCTTAAGCCTATCACATCTCCTTTTGGTTTCAGTGAGTGTGTTCCTCTAGCAACCACACCTATTCTCATGGTTGATTGCTATTGGAATCCTTGAAGAACGAAACTTTATTTGTCTCAAGGTTTGCTAGATTATTCTCATGTTTCGCAACCTTGTCTAATTTCACTTGTTCCAATATCAAAACTTCTTTCGATACTTCGCTTTGATATTTGTGATGATGAATTAACAAGTACTAACCATCCGTTGTCGCTTTATGAGTTTGATACTTGTTAATTCATTATAAAAACGGTGAAATTAGATTAGAAAATATATTTATATAAAATTAGGGTTCGAGACTTGGTTTGATTAGAATTAGGTCATTAGACTCATCCAATAATCCCAAGGCAAGAAGAGTCTACTCACTCACGTTCATTGTAGACATAGAGAAGAAGAAGGAGAAGAACATAAAATAAATAAAAAGAAAATAAAGATGAACTTTTATTCAAAGAAACAATTGTCACTTATTATTTCCAAGAACAAAAGATGGTTTTACAAACTAGATGGCTGCACTATTTATAGTCTAACATTGACTTGAGCCCCAAGAATTAAATCACTAAACTGTTGCACAAGAAACCATGGGCTCTAGGTCAGAAATACTAAAATAGGCAGCTTGTCAGAAATACTAAATCACTAAACTAGATGGCTGCTGTATTTTGGTACAAGATCTTCAATTTCTTTGCACAAGATATTTTTATATAAAATCTTCATATTTTTGGTATGAATCAACACCAATTCTCCTTTCTTTTGCTCCAAGACTCAATCTTTTGAATATTTGTTCCTGAAATAAAATAACTTGCAATTGAAGTAAAATAGCTCTAAAAAGAAATAAAAGCATATTAAATTTAAATAAAATAAACTCAAATATTATATTAAAATAACTAATTATCGACTCATTATTGACTCATCATTCACCCAGCGTCTAAAGTTTATCAGAAGCTGATGTGAAGACCCTGAAGTTAGTGATTATGGTTATTTGAAGACACAAAGATGCAGAAGGGATTAGAAGACTGAAGCAACAATGGTTATGAAGAATCTAGGCCACCAGCAGCCATTTCGACATGTTGAACTCTATCGGCCAACTAGGCCATATCTCTTAAGTGTTGGGTGTCTAGTTTCTTCCTGATTGAATAATCTAGGCCACCAGCGGCCATTTCGACTAACTCATGTTCTGGCACTTGAGTGAAACATCTTGCCTTTAAAGATCTGAACCTATTGAGGTAATCATCAATGGATTCAGTTTGATTTCTCTTGACACTCGTCAATTCCTTTAGACTTATTTTAGATTGGCCAATGTAGAATTGTATATGGAATAACCTCTCTAATTGAGTCCAATTTTGGATTGAATGTGGTGTAAGAGTAGTCAACCACGTAAATGCATTCTTTGTTAGAGAATTTGGGAAGTATTTCAACTTCAAATTCTCATCATTTGCTAGATCTCCTTCCTCAGTCAACTATCGTGCGATATGTTTGACGGTGGACTCACTGGTATCACCTGCAAATTTGGTGAACTTAGGAATTTTGTAACCCATAAGAAGTTCATACCGTAATACCAATTCCGACAAAGGAGAAACAAAGTTTGTCCTATGTAGGCCAATATTTAAACCATTTTGAGACATTATATTTTCGACCAAATTGGCTATATTGTTATGTACTCCTATGTTTTGTTGTTAGACATTCCTAACAACTTCATCGGAATTATTATTTCTATCCACCAAGACCACCTCAGGTTGACCTTGAATCATTGGTTCGACCGGTTGGGGTTGAGGCTTAGGTTGTTGCCTCTGAACCACTGGCTCGATCAACCGCAACGGTTGTTGGTTTTGGACTTGTGGAACCGGTTGGTAAACAGGTTGTGGAGGAGCAAAGAAAACTGATATCTTCCCATTTGTGTGGTTAAGGCTTGGTAACTCCGGTTTGTGTCATGTATCAAAGGATTAAACACGGTACCAATTTGTTGTTTCAACAAACTAACCATTTCGTGATTACTCTCATCTATTTGTTGTCATAACAAATTCATCGAATCTGTCGATAAGACTGGTAGAGTATTTCGACCAAAAATGCTAGAACTTGAGGGACTATGTATGTTGTGCATTGTGAACGGATTTGCTTGGTCTGCAAATGCGGATGCACTATTATGTACATTTGCCATCATCAAAGTTGGCATACCATACGGTTGTTCCGTAGGAAGGTTCTGCATATTTGTGACTAAAGGAGAACTTGGGACACTGGTAGTTGAAGGAACACCAGCAGTGAATGGGGGCGCAAAGGTTCCCATTTCTGGTTGTGTCATTGGAGAGGACGCCGAAATGGTTGAGGGAGCGGTTACTCCCGTTTCCGTTGAAACTGACATAGCCATGGTTGCCCCCACAGGGGTTGACATGTTTAAATCTCCCAAGGGAGAAGTCACTTGTAAAGATTGTGCTTGCGAAGATGATTGTGAAGAGGATGAACTGGAACGAGCCATATATTTACCACTTCTCAAATGCATACACAAGCAACTTGGTGTTTTTAGCAATAAAGTTACCCGGAAATAGTAACGAAATTCTAAAAACGGGTCTCACAAGGAGATGGATTTTGAAAAAGTTTTGAAAAACAATTTTTTATGAAAAAGTTTTTGAAAATCAATTGCACAAATATGGTCCCACTAGGAGTGCCAATTTGTTTACCGGTGTTTTTGGCAAACTACGTGCTAGTTTTGATTAATACAAACGAGACCAAACTAGAAATCTCAGGACATGTTGTGCAAAGGTTTTGATCGAAAACGGTTTGAAAAAGGCCACGAGATGCACTCAGGTTACTTAGAGAGCAGGACGGGTTTTGAAATAAAAAGGGCACTGTCTCTCGACAGGGTTGAGATTGCAAGTAAAAGTAAGACAAAATTAAAGGAAAGAGTAAAATTTTAAACACATAAACTTAAAAGAAATGTAAAATGCATTGCATTAAAAGTAAAGTGGTCTATAAATCAGTTTACACACATTCTGTATAACTTATTTCCCTAGACGCCGGTAGTTTGAGTGTTGTAGAATTTCTATAAATTATTTGCGACCCATTTTCCAACTTGGAAACTCTTATTTATACTTAAAGAAACTAACTGGCAAAACACTAATCTCATAATCAACACTTTCTCCATCTTGGACAACCGCTTGTCCCCACGTTTCCACTAAGGGAACCGTTCTTGAGCTTGAAATCATGTTTTCCCACCTTGAATGCTTAAGTTCGACGCGATTGCACTCTCAGCCTTGCTCTGTCGAACTTCTGACTATGCACGCTAGGCTTGCCATCTTGTCGAAATCCTCATATTGAAATGAGAAAGCCTTTGATTCTTGCAAAGTTAAAGGTCAACCAAAGGTTAACCATATTAAATAAGTATGTCGAAATTACAGGCTAACAACAACATGTGCACAGTCGTGCACTTTTAGTGCACGGTCGTGCACTTTAAAGGGCAATCCAAAGACATCGTGCATGGTCGTGCGCCCCCTGGGAGCAAATCGTGTGTTATTCTGCAGTCAAGGTGCGCGCGTTTTTGCGCGTAAAAATCAGCTCGTAGCTCCGTTTTTGGTCCCGTTTTCACTGTATCATCCGTAACTCTTAAACCTATAATTCTCTCCCCAAAAAATAGTTTTTCAACTCAAAAACAACTTAATTCAAACCAGCAAAAATGACTTATTTTCAAAAGTGCTTAAAAATGGATTTTCGCTTAAAATCCCGATTTCTCCCAGGTGATTCCTCACCAAAATTTATTAATCAAAAACAGAAGTTCACCATACTCTAGTTCATTATATTCAATTCATTCAGCTCATTAAAAATCATCAAAACCATAATCCAACTCAATTTATCATTTTCACCAAAATCACAAAAACTCAACAACAACTTAATCACAACAACAAAATTTGCAATACCCAACAACATAACTCAACAACAATCTAAACATAAATTCATGAGTTCATCAACAATCAACAACAACAATACCATTTTTCTTCATTTTAAGCTAAAAGTTCAACATAATCATATTAACACATAATCTTGATGAAGTTTAATCATAATCAACAAGTTTATGACTAATTTCACATACCCAAATTTATCACACAAACATGAGCACGAAAATCATCATATAAATTCATCAAAATAACAATTCACAAATAATCACTTATGACCCATAATCACTTTTTGAAATTATAACTTATGACCCAAATAAAATACACACAGAGACAAATAATCACACACAAGCACATATAATAAATAATTAAAATAATTCTAGAAAAAAACGGGTTGTTACAACTCTCCCCCACTAAAATGAATTTTCGTCCTCGAAAATTACCTGAAGAAAACAACTCCGGATACGAAACCCTCATCCTACTCTCCGATTACTAGGTAGCACTCTGACCAGTTGGTCCAACCCAAATCACCTTCACCAAAATGATCTCATTTCCTCTCAAGCGCTTGACTTCCCGATCCTCAATCCTAACTGGCCAAGTCTCAACAGTCAATTATCCCTTATTTCCAAATCATACACTTATATCACATGAGATGGATCGTACACATACTTCCTCAACTGAGATACGTGAAACACATCATGAAGATTCGACAAAAGCGGTAGTAACGCAATCCGATACGCTACAACTCCAACCTTCTCAACAATCTAAAACGGCTCAACAAAACGCGGTGTCAACTTTCGACACTCCAAAGTACGTCCAACAGCGGTGTTGAGCCATTTTTCGGAGATCAAGGCTATTTGATTAGCGTTTGACTCACTATTTTATTTCACGACTGAACATTTAATTTTAAGAGAAAAGGGGAAAAAAGTTCGAAACACCCCTTTGAAAAGATTTAGGGT
>Ga0315913_1010079_pt1 | contig 10971 bp, 4 predicted proteins | sample MpolsnodulesMG_FD_207736 | JGI IMG/M metagenome (GOLD analysis project Ga0315913, IMG submission 207736) | Medicago polymorpha root nodule microbial communities from Los Angeles, California, United States - small nodules | ecosystem: Host-associated > Plants > Roots > Nodule | place: USA... | reverse complement strand
GCAACAGGTGCATGAAGGACTGTTTTCTAACCTTATAAATTAATTGAGAATTAGTGAGTATCTCTTATGACGAGATAATATTACATATACTCAAAAGTGGAGGGGCAAAAATGAAAAGAAAAAAAAAATTTAATACTTCTACAAAACTTCAATAGCAGGCGGCGTCTTGTTGCCTGATTGACCACAAATTGATTGTGATTGATTGCCAACTGCATACTCCACATATGTTTTCAACCAGAAGCCGAAGCAGCTTTTCCTTTATCGGAAGATTCATATTGCTCTTCTTTCTGAAACTCTTCAATCAATTCCCGCTGTCTATCTGTCAGGTTTCTGGAACGATATAGAGAAACAGACATTTAAATATCAAGCATACAGAAGTATCATACATGCGAGTACTACAAGAAAAACAACTATTTTCTGCGCATATGTATCAACAGCCCAGACCCGTCGAAACTTTTACACGTTCCGATGGGCATTTCCTTGCCGGTTAATGAAACTTAAGAATCCTTAACCGATGTTCAAGACTGTAGGAAATCATTTTTCGTTTCCGAAGGGTTTGTCCATCAGAATGCACAACATTAAATAGGCGCGCAGAAGACCTTTTGAACCAACAACAACACGGTTGGAAATTATGAATGTTTTTTTTTCTTTCAAAATATGAATGTTTTTTTTCTTCTTTCAAAATATGAATACTGACAGAATGCTTTACTTCGTTCTTTTCTATCGGAAGCAATTTCCTAGGCACTCTTCCTCCAAAAATGGTTTTCAATTAGTTCCTTTCTGTCAGAAGGGACGATTTCCCAACGGGTTTTTGTCGGTTCAAAGGGCTTCCATGCTTTGGTAAATACTGTTTTTATAGTTGTGTAAACAACATAGAATAATGACATCAAATCTAACACTTACACTGGGATGCTGACGTTAAAATGAACGTATTGATTGCCTAATGAGTTATACTTTTTGGTCTTGATCCCTGTTAAGAGGATGACAAACAAGTTAATGATAGTAAAAAGATGATCTCAAACTAAACTCCTTCAAAATGTCTCCCAAATTATCATCCATAAACAATATCAACTTGCTCACCTTTCTGTTTCAGAACCACCTTCTGACCGTGTTGTGTTCCAGGACGCACCTGCGAAACAAGACACCCGATTTAAACTTTCATCGGTTACTAAGACCAAAATGTGGTAAAATTTATACTGCAATAACACCACAAACCTTGAGAACAACATCCCCAGTAAGAGTTGGAACCTGAATGGTTCCGCCCAAAATGGCCTGAAAAAAGACAGAAAATATAGATTATTTTAAGTGATGTCTAGGAGTACCATAAGGCAACACAGACAACTGAAGACATATTTGAGATACAAAATGTGTATGAACATGGAGCATCCAGTACCAACCACTACACATCAAAATAAATAAGAACAAATACATCTGCCAAAAGCAGACAAATTGATGATTGGCCTCAAATCCTATTAAATGTCCATAAACAACAAGCCTTTCAGGATATATGAAATTACCTGTAAATTTCAGAGAGAATTCATAGAGAATTTCTTAACTAACTTTTTATCTGAAAACTGTTTTTCATTGGTTAAACAGATTTAGTAACAAACAAGCATATATAGTAGTTTGATGAGTTAACTGCTATAGCAGATTGATCTATGGATGACTGACAGATGTCAGTCACTTAACAGCAGTCAAGTGCCAGCTGTATACAGCTGGCATCCCTCAACTAGCTAGCTCTAAACTAACTAAGCCTAACTAAACTGATTCTGAGTTCCTTCGCTTATACTACCAAACTCTCAAATTCACAAATTTTCATTTGTCATAAGTGAAGATTGATAACTGGCAGAGCTACTTTGATTTCACCAGCTCTAATTTATAAGATTTAAATCCTGAAGTACAAATGAGCATGTTGGTCAATGATACATATTGTGGAATTATTTAAGGGAAGAGTGGTGAAGGTAGCATTGTAACATCATTCAATTCTTCTATTTGGTACCTCAAATCGACAATGGATATAACAAGAAATGTATTTTGTAACCAATGACTCAAATAAACCAGCCCCAAAAATGATAAAACTGTTATAATTGGTAAGTTTATATTTTTTGGATTTATTTTCGTATAATTCTAATATTAAGAAAAAAAAAATGACAAGTTTATTTGGTCAAATATCTTCCTTGAAATTACATTATGCCTAGCAAATTAAGATGAAAACCTGACAAGAAAAGTTTGATACTAAATCCATTCTAAAATATATAAAAAAAAACCATTTTCAGTAATGTTTATGAATTTCAGTTTCAAAAAGTTCGCGAACTTCTTTATTTCCGTAAGTAACCATCAGTGCCTTTCATTGTTTTTAGCCTTAATAAATTTTATATGTAATATATTACTTCATATATATTTTAAAACTTGTTTGCTAACAAAATCATTTAAATCATTTTTTTTAATGACAATTATTTAAATAGTTAATTAGTTATTTATTTAACATAGTACTATTTAATTTAATCACAGCAATATTAATTATTTTTCTTAATTATAATATAATGGTCTCTTTTCTAAAAGGATCTTACGATCCTTGTTACAATCTCATGATTTACGATTTTTCTATACCCAAATGATCTTGGGTGAGATCTCGATTTTGACAACCATGGCCCACGGTTACACCCTCATGGTTAAGCATTAGGTGATTCAGTTGTTTCGCGTTCAAGGTCCCCAAAAAAGAAAAAAGAAAGTTGAAACAAAAACAATCATGAAAATTAGTCCCCACACAAGCTAAGGTATCAATAATTTCTTCATTAAGGAACATTACCTGAGTGATGCTTAAAACAGTATCTACATGAATATCCGATCCTTCTCTACGGAAGACAGGATCTTCCCTGACCTGCAAGAAGATAAAGGACGAAAAATGACTGGGGTTGTGATGAGATACAAAAGAAAAAGGGAAATGACCTCAACTATGAAGAGATTAATTTTTTTACCTTGATAGTAACATAAAGATCACCAGGTCGATCTCCTTCGGGATCTGCACCACCACTTCTGTAAACCTTAATGGTTTCATTGTTGTCAATCCCTTCAAATGTATAAATATATGTTAACATAAATGTAAATGTAAATATAAATGTAAATGCAAACTTAAACATGTAAACCAGTGAACTTTTTCCAAAAGTCATAAATCCTAATTGAACACAATGCATGAGCAATAAGAAAAGGCAAATATTAATAATTGTCTTGTTTGGCACCATAATTGATGGAGTCAAATTATTCAAAAATCAGAATTCTGAAGCACAATATACTAGAAATTTTCTAGCTCCTTTTTTTTTTTTTTGTTGATAAAATTAGAAATTTCTAGCTCATTTCTGTTACTGCTTGTTCTCATCGTCGTATTAAAACTAATACCAAACAAATTTTATTTAGTCTGAAAGCAGGATCTTATAGTTAGTGGCGTTACTATTATAGTCTTTTCTTTTTTGAACAAAAAAATTGACTATATAATTTTTTTTAAATATTTAAATAAATTAAAAAAGAAGGCAGATTGGTTCACATTAGTGGGTAAGAAGTATCTAAATAAGAAATTATTATCTACATCAGTAGATAGAGAGACTGTGAGACCAGTGAGCACAATGCAAAGGAAATTGTATGGGAAATTGGTCTATGAGTTGATGTTCTCACATTTTAAACCATATGTCACATAATAGCAAAGCATATTAAAATTCTAAAAAAATTATAATGATTACCAGCCATAATATCCAATTTGACTGACTTGGTTGCTCTGTTAACCTTTGCACCCTTGCATGACTTGCAGAAACTCTGTTTTAAACCAGAAAAAAAAATTAATAATATTTGTACAGTGTATATTTGTACAGTGTATTAGCTATTGGTACGAAAGACCAGGTATAGCCATATCAATATGCTTCAAGTTGAACCTATAATTATCTATTATTATGATTTCAGGGATACTCAGTTCACTTCCCTGCTGTCTTTCTACTGTCCAACATTCAGTTCCATACAACAACGCAAGCCTTACATTTGTGCAATAAAAGTTTCTTATAAACTTGAGTGATATTTTCCTGTCACATATTACCATTAAAACAATCCTCCATAGAATCAATACTATAGTTGAAATCCCCCTCTATCACTGTCATTTGGCATAATGGATCTAAGATACTTAAAAACATGTGATTTGCGGTAATTTGTGGTATTGTATGTTCACCAATTTTCACCTTACATAAGAATCTGTTTGTTCTTGCTAAGTTGCATTCCATAAACTCTATTTTACTTATATATTGGTTGAAACAATGTGTTTTCAAACTTGTCGCCGTATCTCTAAATTTTAATCAATCTCATCTCTCAACTCTCCTAAGACTAAATAGAATTTACCAGAAAACAATTGATTTGCACACCATACCTTGACAATTTTGCCAGATCCCTTACATGCACCACATGTAGTCTCCATCCTAAATATGCCAGCTTGTACAGATGTCTGCCGGATATATATAACATAGCCATCAAATTAACAAAAAAGTTAAAATAAAAACAAACATTAACATTGTTAAAGAAGGTTAAATTTTAATTTCAAGGCAAAGACAATACTGACCACTCCTGACCCTTTACAACGCTTACAGGTTTCAGGTCTTGTACCAGGAGGAACCCCACTCCCACCTGCAATTGTTCAGCCAAAGAGAGAATTTGTGATCTTCAAGGCGCATAGTTCTTACAAACGGAACTGAATATGGTGGTGACACCTTAATTCATAGAATATAGATGATAATAAGATATGAGCATACCACAAGTGTTGCAAATCATATCTGTTTGAAATGTAATGGTTTTGGCGCATCCACGGACAGCTTCCATAAAGGAAAGTTCAACAAAAGTCTGAAAAATAGATTTAGATTTATCGCCTCAAACAAATCCTTAACATACTGAAAGATGTCCAGTCCAATTAGAAATAAAAACGAACCTTGACATCCTGTCCGCCAATGTTCCGATTAAAGATGTCATGGATAATATCCTGATCGCAGTTGAGAGATTAATTAGAGAAGTAACATACATATACATACTAGTCTTCAATGGAATGTATAACTCAAGGGACAATTATAATAATTGATAGAAATAATTTACAAAGTTTCTACTATAACATGAAAAGAACAGATGCATAACCAAACACAATATAAATTAATATGCCTTTTACTGGGGAAAAAAAAGATGTTTGTACAAATGGTTGAGTCTTAAACATGGATATTTGCACAACTTTTTTTAAAACTCAATTGATCATTCTGTCTTTTGCCTGATGCAGTTGGATAGTTAGTGCTTGTAAGCATTTAACAATGAAACGTTAAACTAGAATGACTATTTATTATTGCTATAAAAGAAATCCTGATGAAATTTATACTACAATGCAGACTGGCCTAATAAAAAGGAAAGAAATCTACTAAAAGACAAGATTAATAAAAAAGTTGAAGAGACCGGCAAGTTATTACAGGATTAAAGGGAAAGCCACCATCTCCAAAGGGACCAAAGCCACCATCTCCAGAACCATTTTCTCGGTTTACAAAACCTTCATGGCCAACCTACATATCCATGTGGAACTAATTTAGATGAAACCGGTTAAACATAAAAATAAGATAATAATAGCAATAGACTTAAAAGAAATGTACCATTCATCCCCAATCCATTCCCTACTTTTTTCTCTCAAATCTCTCTAAAAAATTTAGGTTCAGTTCCCAATCTCCATAAACAAATTTCCTTTACTTATGTTCTTATTTTCGTTGTTATCCAACTATGTGCTTATTTCTTACTATTAATCTACAAATTACAGTCTCATGCATAAAATAAATTATATATCCTTCTATTTATCTCAACATAGTGATAGTAACTGGTATCAAAATACAAATTAATTAAATAATTACAATGGGTGTCCTTCAGATTTCCTATTTATCTAGTATAACTGCCTAGAAACATAACTGCCTCCTTATACGTAACTGTTGCACATTAATATAATAATTGCTGCCTAATAAAATAATAACTGCCTAATAATGTTTACTAATAATAGTAGGCCTAACACATATAACAAGATAAAATGATCAACGAATTGACCAAAGAGAAAATTACTGGAAAGAAATGAAACCTGATCATACTCTTGACGCTTTTCCTCGTCCTTCAAAACCTACAATGCAATTACATAAAGAATGGGGAAGAAAGGCCAAGAGACCAAAAGTCAGTTCGCAAATCATACAATAATTTAAAATAAACCACTAAATAGTATCAAGAACAAGAGCATTAAGGGCACACCTCATATGCCCTTGAAACTTCTTGAAATTTCTTTTCAGCTTCAGGATCATCTTTGTTTGTGTCAGGATGTAACTTTTTTGCAAGCTGAAGAACATAAAAAAAGACTATTAGAAGAAAAATACAGAATTATTTCGTGCAAATAACTTATGCTTGTCAAATATGTTTGAAGACCATATGTGAAGAAAGAAAGAAAAAAAGAAAGAAAGAGAGAAAAAAAAGAAAGAAGGAAGGAAAAATTTGAGGTAACTGATATATTCGCAATTTTTAGGCACAAAACACATGTGAAATGCAAACATTAAAATAATAATACAAGAGAACTTATATTCTGGCTAAGAGAGCTGTAAAAATGGTCTCAAGTGCAGATTTTTAATGCAAATAGAAAACATGGTTCAATTTTATGAGAGCAACATGATATAAAACACTTCCTCGTGCAATTTAGACTATTATTTTCAGACAGCCACTTGGAAAATAACACAAGTATCACAAACTAAAAAACTAAATGTTTTCCCAGCATATGAAAATATGAAGTAATTAAATTAAAAACGAAGTATGCAATGTGATCAATTTTAAGTTTTTAACAAGGAAATGCATAAGAAAATGCAAAGTTTTACAAGGAAATCAGTCTGGTGCGTGCCCCTAAAAAATATTTGACCTAAGAATAGATGTATATTGGCACTGGTTAAGCAAAACATACCCCATAGTATGCTTTCTTTATTTCAGAAGAACTTGCATTCTTACTGACTCCAAGAACATCATAAAAGTCCTTTGCCAATGGTGCTGAAAATGCGTCAAGGGGACAAAAAAAGTCAGTGACATGTAATGGACAATAAACAAATACGCATACGCTGATACATAAATTCATAGATGATAAAGACCAATAATTAAATATGACGAAACAATCTGCTTTGTCGCCAAATCAAAATAAAAATGGACAATGCAAGTTTTATGTAACAAAATCAAGAACAAAATGGAAGCATAAATTAACAACAAAATTTATTTATACCTGATCCATGAATGGATCTAGTTGCCCCTAAATAAGTATTTGCTGCTCCCAATAGCACCCAGTTCTTCAATTTAACACTATCTCCAACTGCAATCAGTACAAGGTGTGAAAATATTAGCAACATTAGCAGAAGAGTACAATATCAATCTAATTTATGTTTTATATAGTGAAACAAAAGACTCAGGAACTCTGAAGCACCGACATTTCTGACCGAAGGCATGTTCGGTGTCCAACACGTGTAAGTGTCTGACACCGAGTCACCCACACGTCACTAACACATGTGATTATATTGAATTATGTCATTTTCCCAAATTATTATCGGTGTCAACATGCCAGTGTCCGTGTCGGGTCCATGTCTTTTTTTCATAACTAAGGGTCTTTTTTTACAGATATTCAATAATTTAGAGATTTTTTTAAAAAGGAGAAGTTGTTTTGTGTTTGTTTGCCATAATGAAAATTACTTTAAAAAAAAATCAAGTATAAAAAGTGATTTTATAGAGAAGCTACTCAACATATAGCTTCTCATTTGAAACAGACTCTAGATTAGTTTTAAAAATCATATAACAAAGTGAAAAATGAAAAGTGATTATTTTATCTAAAAAAAACTGTAACAAACACTCTCTCAATTCAATTCATCATTTAAATACAAACTAGAATTACACCAATAACAATCAAGTCAATTAAATCAGAGGAAAAAAAAAACAAATTTTACTCTATTCCATCAATTTCTAAACTTCTAAAAGTGATTATTTTGTTTAAAAAAGTGATTTTTACACAAAAATAAAAACTACAACAAACACCCTCTCAATCCAATGTGAAAATAGCCAAATCAATCAAACCAACAGGGGAAAAAACAGATTTTTACGCCTATTTCATCACATACCATTGTGAAAATAATTTCCAGTAACTTTGGAAGAACGATTGCATAATCCTGAATTCAATGTTCTATATCCCCTTTGTAACACTCCTTCATATACCTGAAATTCACCAACACCACCAAAAAATCAATCAAAAAAACGATCTTTCCACCAAAATTTCTCAAAAAGCGTAATCGAGAGAGAGAGAAAGAGAGTATACGGATTTGTTGCGGAGGAGATTAGGGGAGAGAGAGCGAAGAAGAAGCTTGACGCCATCGGAGCGAACCATTTGGGGAAGAAGATGATTAGGGTTTATGAATCTAAACCCCAAATCGAAAAACCCTAATTTTTTTGAAGAGTGAAACGAAGGTTCTAGTGTTTAAGGGATTTAACAGTGATGAGAGAGTTTCAAAAAAGTTTCTTATTATTAATTTTTAATTATTTATTTTATTCATTAATATTAATTTTTGTTTGTGGTAATACAAATGAGAAAAAATGCGTCTGAAAAAAAACAAATTATGAATTGGGTTAATCTTGTGGGAGAAGCAAAATGCATTATAAGTTGGCGTAGGTTTCCAATTTGGAGGTAAGGATGGGATGGTAATTTTACTTGAAGACAAAGAGACAAGATAAAAATAAAAATCTTTGGTAATTTTTCACAATTTTCACAACTTCTCCCAAATACAACTTGTATAAGATAAAAAAATTGTTAAGTACAATAAAAGTTTGTTATGCTATGTTATGTCTTGTGTTATGCTGGTATACTTTGTGTTGTTTTGTCTAGTACTTACATGTTGTTTTGTCTAGTACTTACCTTTTACAAGAGGTATCCTAAAAATATAAAAAACTGAGCTTTAGTAACTTTTTAGAAGATATTTTGTCTTTTGGTTTTATCTTTATAGTTTTGTTTTTGACAGGTGTCTTTAGTAAGTTTTTGTACAACACACGTTCGTCCTTAGTAAGTTTTTGTATTTGTTCTAGATCACTCACTCCATATAAAATAGTTTTTAGAAAGTTAGTGGAAAGGATAGAAGCAAGTTGGCATTATTCATTTCCTAAAACCTACACTTTGATTCGAATAAATGCCTCTCATTAAGCCATTTGATTCGAACCATTGCTTCCCTCAGACCTAAAAGGCCCTTTCTTCTCACTTTCTTCGCTGAACAGGGGAGACTGAAAAAAGTGGTGGGTCCCACTAATTTTGTGTCTCTCTTCCCAACTTCTCTCCTATCCAAACAAGAGAAATAGACTATCTCTTGTATTTCTCTCTTCTCAACTTCTCTCTCACCTATTTCTCTTCAACCAAACAAAGGCTTAAGGACACTTCTGTCTCTTCTATTTCTCTTATCTTTCTCCTAAACCAAACCATACATCAAATCTACTCTATTTATTATCTATTTCTCTCTTTTCACATTCTCTCTTACATATTTCTCTCTTTACAACTTTTCTCTCAACCCAAACACACCCTTACAGAATTCCTCCTTCCTAATGTTGTTAAACTAAACGATGTGGGACAATTTTTAATACATATGTTGCGCTGAATACTATGTTATATACGCCTCGTCAACACTGTCAAACTATTACTAGTCTTTACTTCTTTTTTCTTTAATCTTTTATTATAATTACTAGGTATATAACCCGTGTGTTGCACGGGTTTGATAATTTTTTATTTATTGACAATAATAAATTTGATAGATCTTTTGAATTATTCCTTGATTTAAAAAAAATGACTATATTAAAAAAAAAATCTCACATCAAGTGAATATAGAATATATGGAGTAGATAAAAAATTACTTTTGACATTGATGATGTGCTATTCATTTGTATTAGAAATCAAAGTCAAAATCGTAAAATAAAATAGCATGAAAGTAAAAAGCAAAACATGATAGTAGGAAAAGATAAAAAAAGAGCAAGAAAACAAATGTAACTTAAAGAAGCTCCTCGAATTACTGCGTAGGCCTACCGCTAAAGTGGGTATTATGCATCTAAACTATCTTCTACATTTTTTTTCTTGGCCTTAAACATCACCTCTATAAAAGGTTCTTCCCTCTTTCATAGCATATTTTTATAGAGGTGATATAAACATAATAATCCAAGCTTAAGAATTACTTAGATTTAGTTTATAGATAGTTTTTTTTTAGAGGTGACACACATGCATATATAGATTTAAGTTTATCTTGACGATATAGAGATTGTGTTTAATGGTATACATTTATTTTTATTGAATTTTTCGGTCCACACATTTAATTTTTTTTGCACATTTGTCTGTAATTAATTCTTCGATTCTTCAAGGCTTACCCTCTATTAATCACTTTGGAAGTCCCATATAGATTATGACTTGAATTAGAGAAATTCTTTTTTGAATCTTTATACGTCCAATTCCCTTGACATCGGGGGATATTCTTATCGTTTTTTCTATATAATTCTTGATACAATCGTATTATTTTATCTTCGTTTAGATTTTCAGAACATTTTCTTGGTTGTCTTAAAATTTATTTGCAATAAATTTTAAATTTGACCATATAAGTTCATTTAGTGTTTTCCTAAGCAAACACCTACATATGTGTAACTTGAATCTTATCCTTTACCCTTCTCTATATCTTTCTTTGGAGGCATTATGTTTTATATCTCTTAATTCTCTTTATCTTAATTACACTCTAATATCTTTATTATTATTATTATTATTATTTTAAGAAAAAATAGTAGACACTTGTCTTGACGTTTATAAACTTAAATAACATTTTTATGTAAGATATAGTCTTCCATATTTAATTTAAAATACTTGAATAAAAATTGACTGAACATTTACTTCTTCATGTTCTA
>Ga0315913_1010077_pt1 | contig 10972 bp, 8 predicted proteins | sample MpolsnodulesMG_FD_207736 | JGI IMG/M metagenome (GOLD analysis project Ga0315913, IMG submission 207736) | Medicago polymorpha root nodule microbial communities from Los Angeles, California, United States - small nodules | ecosystem: Host-associated > Plants > Roots > Nodule | place: USA... | reverse complement strand
TCGTGAAGACTCTTACTGGCAAGACAATTACTTTGGAGGTAGAGAGCTCAGACACAATTGACAATGTGAAGGCCAAGATACAAGACAAGGAGGGTATCCCCCCAGACCAGCAAAGGTTGATTTTTGCTGGAAAGCAACTTGAAGACGGTCGAACTCTGGCTGATTATAACATCCAGAAAGAGTCGACTCTTCATCTTGTCTTGCGGCTTCGTGGTGGTATGCAGATTTTTGTTAAGACCCTAACAGGCAAAACAATTACTTTGGAGGTGGAGAGCTCAGACACAATTGACAATGTAAAGGCTAAGATTCAGGACAAGGAGGGCATTCCCCCAGACCAGCAAAGGTTGATTTTTGCTGGAAAGCAGCTTGAAGATGGCAGAACTTTGGCAGATTATAATATCCAGAAAGAATCCACCCTTCATCTTGTCCTTCGTTTGAGGGGAGGCATGCAAATCTTTGTGAAGACTTTGACAGGAAAGACCATTACATTGGAGGTGGAAAGCTCTGACACCATCGATAATGTTAAGGCAAAAATACAGGATAAGGAGGGAATCCCACCAGATCAGCAGAGGTTGATCTTTGCTGGGAAGCAGCTTGAAGACGGCCGGACTTTGGCTGATTATAACATTCAGAAAGAGTCCACCCTTCACCTTGTCCTTCGTCTGAGGGGAGGTATGCAGATATTTGTGAAGACGTTGACTGGAAAGACCATCACCTTAGAGGTGGAAAGTTCAGACACTATCGATAATGTCAAGGCAAAAATCCAGGACAAGGAGGGAATCCCCCCAGATCAGCAGAGGTTGATCTTTGCTGGGAAGCAATTGGAGGATGGAAGGACCCTTGCTGACTACAACATTCAGAAAGAGTCTACTCTTCACCTTGTTTTGCGTCTTCGTGGTGGATATTAAGTATTTGATTGTTTAGTTGTCTTTTATTGAGTCCTATCAGGTCTTTGGTTTTTCAGTTTGAGAACTTATTGCATGGGTCTTGATAATGGCCCTTAACTTGTTTGTTGTGGTACTCGTATCTGTTCTCATAGTTAAACTTCATGAACATGAACTAATTGCTATCATTTGAGTGATGAAGTACTCTTGTTTTTTTATCTGAAGTTCAAAATATTATTGTACTTTCGATTCGTTAATGCTATGCTTGAAGTTGGAGGAAGTAAAAGTTCTGTGTTATATTATTGTGTTAATATCTTTAATTTTTTTCTCTTGTAACAGAACAGTAAATTCTGAAAATATAAGCCATATGTTGAGAATTAAAATGGTTACATTACGAATATAGAAATGATTCCCTAAAAAAATTAAAAAAATAAATAGACATGGCATGTTCTGTGAAGAAGCAGATTCACACCTTCACACCTTTCTGCAACCTTATAATTCAACTACAACATAATAGTTTTACAGAGAGAGAAAGAAAAAGAATTGCCGAAAAAAATTATTCCAGGAGATTAAAACACTTCTACATTTTTTGCTGATCATCAACCAGAGTTCTGAATAGAAAATCTCCATTTAAATTCTTTTGGTTACAAACCAGATTTTTTTGGTACTATAAGAGCATCTCTAATGGAAAATTTCTAAAAAACTCAAATTCAGTTCCATAACTATTAATCGACTCTCACAAAGTCACATCACGCGACTTTTATGAAATTCAATCTTTCAATAATTTTTTAATTTGCAGTCAACTTTTAATTTGATGATAAGATACAAGCGAAATGGGGCACGAGATTAAAATACTACAACATACTAGCAACAGTTCATTATTCTACGAATTTCATTTAGATACCTCCATTGAAGTGCTCTTACAAACCAGATTTGGCATGACATGAATTCATTGCTTGCTTTATTTTTATTTGTTATGTTCCACAGGCAAAAAGGACTAAATCTGATAGAAGTGGCGCGAGTGAGAGAGAAGCTGTTCATGAGTTGCCAAAAAGAAACTGGGACAAGAGATGCAAACACTACAACATTTCATGTTGACTAGGATTATCGACCAAAGTCCTTAACGACAAAAGACAAAATGGAGTAAATCAATCCAAGAAAAGCTCATGATCATCTAAAAAAGTGAAATTGAAGTTAGTGAACAAGATACAACATGAAGAGACACTGCCAAACTCCATGCACAGTTAGATCTAATCAAATTGGCGGTTAAGGATATGGTCAAGTATATTTAGAGTGAATTTCATAGACATATTTTCTTTATTACCCTCCTTGAAACAAAATTAACATGACTGCATTAACTGTTGGATGTAGAGTCTACACGAGGAGATTTTTATAGAGCCTATTTACAAGTGAAGATATTTACTGCTCCAAGCATTTGAGATCATAGACCTCAGATTGATGACCACGATTGAAGTTAAACAGTTATGAAGGATTGCAAAAAAATCATTACTCCAATGAACTTGAGTTGTTATAGAAGCCTGATTCTATTTTTCATAACAAGAATAAGCATTTTAAGATCAAATTAATTTTCCAAGGGAAATACAAGTGAAGTCAATGTATTAAATCACAAGATTCAAAGAACTAATTACTTATTTATTTATGCAGAACATTTCACATATGACATGATAACAACTCACACATCACACGAAAGGTAAGCATTACAGGCCAACACTCTCAAGTACACGAATATTTAAAGCAACATAATAACAGACAGAACTCATTCTAAGTTCATTCAACCAGAGATCTCAATAGACTTAACATCAGGTTTCTTAACTTCTTCTTTTGGAACAGTGACAGTGAGAACACCATTCTCCATTGCAGCTTTCACTTGATCCATTTTTGCATTCTCTGGCAATCTGAACCTTCTCATGAATTTACCACTGCTACGCTCCACGCGATGCCATTCATCGTTCTTGTCTTCTTTTTCAACGTTCCTCTCACCGCTTATCTGAAGAACTCTGTCATCTTCAATTTCAACCTTCACTTCCTCCTTCTTCAGTCCTGGAAGATCAGCCTTAAACACATGTGCTTCCGGGGTCTCCTTCCAATCCACCCTGGTGCTCACAAAAGCAGAATTCTCCTGAGGGAATGAAGAAGCAGAAAGTGCAGAGTTGGGAAATGAAAAATCCTTAAAGGGATCCCAAACGTCAAGGGAGAATGGATCGAACACATTGCTCCTTCGACCACCAAAGAAACTTGGAATCAACGACATGTTTGATGAAGATTTTAGAACTCTGTAAATTGAGAATGGAATCGAATGAAATGACAATTGCTGATTACTCTCAATGCTTAGTGTGAATGACATGCTTTGCAGGCAACGGGTATATAAACTAGTTGGAGGAATCATCATGTAATTTCCAGAAATTACTAATTTTGGACACATTCGGGAATTCTCTATATAGCCCGAGAACACTCTAGGTATTGCTATGGGGTTCATCCAAAATGGGTTGTAAAGAAAAGGCAATATTTTTTCTTTACCAAAAAAAAAAAAAAAATTTAAACACTTGGGTTGGAAAAATATATAACTTATACTTAGAAGAAAAACAAAACTAGTTTCATAATTCTTGTTATTTTTAGTTTAAATATATTTGAATCAACAATCATTTTGGTCACCCTGTGAACACAATGGAATTACCATTTTTAAATGTATAGAAATTACAAATACATCTATAAGTATTTTTTTCATTATTCATTTTAGTCGTCGAATATGTTTTTAACTGATCAATTTAGTTCTCTGATTTTTTTAATGGTCAGTTTAGTACATAAAATTATTAATAAAAGAGACTTTAATGATGTGTTTGCAATTTCTATATCTAAAGAGACTACACTAACAACGCCTCACAATTTCAAGGACATGCCTATTTAAAAAAAGTTATATATGGCAGGCACTTGACCCCACTTCTTCAAATATTTTGTATTACTAACGGCACTTTCAACGGTGAACTTTCTCAATTGTTATTTTATGGGTTCCGTTATGCCACATCATTTTGAAGCAACTCACTTATATTGCACTCCAACAGTAAACTTTAAAAGAACTCATATTAGGTCCCACACTTTAAAAAAACCACAATTTGTGTACTCCATGCTCGCGGACAAAGGAAAATGTCAGCCATTGGAGTTGCTCTAACTAGTCATTATAATGTATTGCCTCCTCTTCAAATCTTGTTTTGATCCCATAAAAACCACTAATTAAAACTTTATTAGATTGATTTATATATTAGTCTTGCTAATAAATTTCTTAAGGGCATTTGTCAAGGAACCTTTAAAAGAAATTTGTCTTGAAAATACAAGTCAAACACATATAACCGTCATAATTGTACAATTCTCAAAGTAAATTTACCATTTTAGGATGCTTAAACAATGTCCTAAAGTATTGAAGATAAATTTTTAATAATTGTTTAGTCACATACACTTGAAAAGAAGCTATATTTTTTAAATATTAAGGTATCTTCAATTTTGAAAAATAATGCTACAAATTTTTTGGCTTAATTATAAAGGTGTCATCATTTAAACGATTATTTTTTTGTTACATCATTTAAACGATTATACGTGTACTCTCTATATATGTTTTGTCTAAATATAATTTATAATAAAATTTTCAACAAAATCATAATTTATAATAAATGACCTTGACTCTACAAATTGGAATTTCTGGATCGGTCCGTGTTAATAATGGTATAATTAAAATTAAATAATAATAATAAAATAGATGAAATATACTATATACCACCTCACCACACGAAGGAGCAGTGGTTCAAGTCTGCCTATTGCATCATCAGTCACATTCTGACAAACATAAATGACCACACGTTTGTTTACAATGCACAGTGCACACAACACACCGCCAAAAACAAACATTTGCACAAACAAATTAGGCGCTAAATAGTTGAAACCTTCAATGTGACATGTTCAATTAAAGCTAATAGGAGTACTTCAAATCTCAAAACCAAAGAACCTCCAAAACATGGAAGAAACAACAAGAAAACTAATAAAATCCATTCACCGAAACACAAACAACCCAAAACTGGCATGGCATCTCTTCAAACGAATCCTCTCTTCATCTCCCTCTTCCTCTTCCTCTTCCTCTTCCTCTTCCCATCACCAGAACCTCATTCCCACCATCACACGCATCCTTCTCCGCCACAACATGAACAACGAAATCAACCATCTTCTTCAACTCACCACATCACACCATTCCCACATTTCAATTCTCAATATCTTATCCCAATCACCCCACCATCTCGATTTCGCTTTTTCCCATTTCAAATCCCTCAGAACTTATTTCCCATCAACCCCTCTTCCTCTTCAACTCTACCACCTCCTCCTCCGTTCCAGCCTCCAACAGAATCGTCCACATTACGTTACTTCGTTGTACACTGACATGATTCAAACCGGTGTTAACCCGGAAACATATACTTTTAATCTTTTGATTCAGTCGTTATGTGAATCCAACGCGCTTGATCATGCACGTGAACTGTTTGATAAAATGCCTGAAAAGGGTTGTCAGCCTAATGAGTTCACTGTTGGGATACTTGTTCGTGGGTTTTGTCGAGCTGGGAGAACTAAACAGGCAATGGAGTTTGTTGATGGGAAGATGGGAGGGAATGTTAATAGGGTTGTGTATAATACTCTTGTGTCGAGTTTTTGTAAACAGGATATGAATGACGAGGCGGAGAAATTGGTTGAGAGGATGACGGAAAAGGGTTTGTTACCTGATGTTGTTACGTTTAATTCGAGAATATCTGCGCTTTGTAGAGCGGGGAAGGTTTTTGAGGCGTCAAGGATTTTTAGGGATATGCAGATGGATGGAGAATTGGGACTTCCTAAGCCGAATGTTGTTACTTTTAATTTGATGCTTAAGGGATTTTGTCAGGAAGGGATGATGGAGGAAGCTAGGTCTTTGGTTGAGACTATGAAGAAAGGTGGGAATTTTGTTAGTTTGGAGAGTTATAATACATGGTTGTTGGGTTTGCTTAGAAATGGGAAGTTGTTGGAGGGTCGATTGGTTCTTGATGAAATGGTGGAGAATGGTATTGAACCGAATATTTACTCGTATAATATTGTGATGGATGGGCTGTGTAGGAACCATATGATGTTGGATGCTAGAAGGTTGATGGATTTGATGGTGAGTAATGGTGTTTACCCGGATACTGTTACTTATACTACTCTACTACATGGATATTGTAGCAAAGGGAAGGTTTTTGAAGCCAAAGCTGTTCTTAATGAAATGATTAGGAAAGATTGTCATCCAAATACTTATACATGCAATACGTTGCTGAATAGCCTGTGGAAAGAGGGAAGGAAGTCAGAGGCTGAGGAAATGCTGCAAAAGATGAACGAAAAGAGTTATCAGTTAGATACCGTGACCTGTAATATCGTGGTCAATGGTCTGTGTAGAAACGGAGAATTGGAGAAAGCAAGTGAAGTTGTAAGTGAGATGTGGACTGATGGAACAAATTCCCTTGGTAAAGAAAACCCAGTTGCTGGCCTAGTTAATTCAATCCATAATGTATCGACCAATGTGCCTGATGTGATCACTTATACAACCTTAATTAATGGACTTTGCAAGGTTGGGAATCTAGAGGAAGCCAAAAAGAAATTTATTGAGATGATGGCGAAAAACTTGCACCCTGATTCTGTGACCTATGATACGTTTGTATTGAATTTCTGCAAACAAGGGAAGATATCATCGGCTTTACGTGTGTTGAAAGACATGGAGAGAAATGGTTGCAGCAAAACTCTTCAAACTTATAATTCATTGATCTTGGGGTTAGGAAGTAAAGGGCAAATATTTGAAATGTACGGATTGATGGATGAGATGAGAGAAAGAGGAATACATCCAGATATTTGCACTTACAATAATATGATCCATTGTCTTTGCGAAGGAGGAAAAACAAAGGATGCCACTTCTCTTTTACATGAAATGTTGGATAAGGGAGTAGTCTCTCCCAATGTATCTTCCTTCAAAATATTGATTAAAGCATTCTGCAAGTCTGGAGATTTTAAATTAGCATGTGAACTTTTTGATGTAGCTCTGAGTGTATGTGGCCACAAAGAAGCCTTGTACAGTTTGATGTTCAATGAATTACTTGCTGGGGGGAAACTATCTGATGCAAAAGAGCTATTTGAAGCTTCGTTAGAAAGATCTCTCTTATCAAAGAATTTCATGTATGAAGATTTGATTGACAAACTTTGCAAGGATGGAAGGTTAGACGACGCTCACGGCCTTCTTCAGAAATTGATTGATAAGGGATATTGCTTCGACCATTCATCGTTCATACCTGTGATTAATGGCTTAAGTAAAAGGGGAAACAAACAGCAAGCTGATGAACTAGCAAGGATAATGGAATTGGCTTTAGAAGATAAAACTTCTGATAGGACTTACCGAAATGGAAACTCCATCTTTCATCGAAAATTACACAAGGATGGTGGAAGTGATTGGCAGGATATAATTAACAGGTATGACCATATGGTAGTGAAGATAGTCTTTTCATTCCACTTTTGGGTTCTGTTCTTTTATAAAAAGATGTTTTTAACTAGATAGTTTGGGTTCTCTTGGATTAATTATTTACGCAGTTCATTTCTTTGTTCATGGTTACTGTTTCCGAAATCCGCATCATTAATTTCTAAATGCGACTATTAGTCACCCTAAACATGATATGTGTTGAACTTTTGTCTCATAAAGTCATGTTTGGATGAGTTGAAGACTAACATGTGATAAAATGTGTGCATTCATTGCTTTACCAGCATTTGTTTGACAGTTTACAACTCAACAGGGTTGACAATCTCACATAAACATATATGCTTACTATTGTTTGAATTGTCTTCATCTTTGAAAGAGTTGCTTTATGGTGTGACATTTAAAGTTATCTCGTATTATTATTTTCTTCCATTTCGAATATGTAAGTTATATTAAATATAAACATGGATCCGGATATTATCTAGGAAATTTTGATTGTCATGAGTTCTGCGTCTATGGCTTTTTAATTATTGTAATCCATTCCTTTATGCTGCTCATTCTTCAATATTTCCTAATGATATGTTTCCTGTTACTGTTTTTTTTTTTTTTGTGACAAAATGTTTCCTGTTCACAGGGATGTTGACAGTAATATCGCATTGAAAACTCTGAAGCGTGTAGAAAAAGGCTGGGGTCAAGGAAGTATATCGAGTTTACTGCCTCAAAAGAATGATTTTCTTGATTACTAAGGTATCGGTTTATGTTGGTTTGAGGTTGAAGATATTGAAGACCTATTTGTAAGTAAAGCAAGTTTTCATTTTTTAATTATCATTCCTTTCAATCCTAAGATATAAGCAACACAGATATTGATTCAAATTCCACTTTATGAATTCCATAAACATTGACTGTAAACGTTTCTCCATCTTGTATGTAAAGACAGTATAGTGAATATTAACTCGCTGGCAAGTAAACAGAAAATTTGTTCGATTATTGTTGGGTCAAAATGTTTTAATTCAAGAAAAGCATGACACTCAAATTATTGAAAATAATAATTGAACACAAATAGAGTAGAGTAGACAACGACATTATTACCTAAATGACCTTACAAATAGAGTAGATATTTTCAAAGCATTTATTTATATTAACTTTCAACTAATATAGCATGATTTTGGTGCAATAGAGTAGAGTAGACAACGACATTATTACCTAAGTGACCTTACTAATAGAGTAGAGTAGACAATGACATTATTACCTAAATGACCTTACTAGTTACTACCACTGAAAAGAGTAGTACCTAAATGACCTTACTAGTTACTACGACTGAAAAAAATATGAAAATCTGAAGGGACTAGGTAGTAGTGCAACCAACACACTCTAGATTCCTACCAAATGTAATTTGCAAGATCCTAATTCCTAACTAAACATTGGTTGAAATAAGTTGGAACCACTGGCTTTGGGGGTTGTCCAAACATGAAGAATCATTATCATCTATGCAGATGCATTTTCTGGTCACTATCTTGGAGGAATCTGAATCCATTTCCAAGCACAAAAGGGTTCCGTTCCCATGAGAGGTGGCCAAGTGAAGACCAGTCTTTGAAACAGATTTCCAGGAACTTTGCGGCGACAAGCAATGTTCTGAGAGGGTTGCTGGAAGCCCTTCACCCCCTGCCTTTAGACACATAGCAGAGTCCATCAACCTTATTGGAGAACCATCTCCCTCAAAACTCCATTCGCTATGACTCTTGCAATCTCCCAATACAAGTTCATTGTTACTCTCATTCACGTGAGCACACTTACCGGTCAATGGATGGAACATTATATGAGACTTTGAGAGGTTTGAAGTTGGATCTGCATAAGTAAATCACATAAACACACATTTTAGGCATAAACTCTGAGTGCATTTGAAAAAGCTGTTTTAAGATTATTTTGGTAAACACATAATTTAGCCGATCACTCAAACAACTCTATGACACAATGATAATAAGTTGTGCATATAATGTATTGTTTTTTGTGCACATTTTTATGTGAATGTGATAATATATGAAGTATGTATGTATTTATATATCATATCATATGTACCTTGAACTTTCTTTTGGAGAAGCTGAAATTTCTGAGGGAATTTTGGGTCCCTGTAATTTTTCCAATCATAGTCCATTACAGCATATGTCTCACCAGCCCCAACACTGCCTTCTCTAAAATAGTAGCTTCCACCAAAAGACCACAAGCTCCAATCCAAGTCAACAGAGACAGCATAAGACACAAAGCATGGCATGAATTTGTTGTCCACGGCATTGCCACCAGTCATGTCATATCCAAATTCACTTATGAATAAAGGTACTGGATTGCTACCACTAATGAGAAAACCAGCTTGGTCCTTTAAATTTTCAATGACAGAGGCACAAACCCAATTCATTGGTTGCAAATTCCACCTATCTTGGTTTCCTGAGAAGGAATAAATGTGTGCCTCGTACACTAATTTATTGGTGAAGTTTAGATCAAGGGTCTTTTTCTTCAAGAAGGAAAGGTCATTGTCAAAGTTTAGCCCTGAAATAACGATTAATAAATCTGGGTTGTGTTTGTGAATTGTGCTTGCTCCTTGGGTTACGTACTTGTACCAATCGGGCAAATTTTGACGTCCACCTCTTAGCTCATTTCTCAAGTCCATGGCTATCACCTATAGATAACAACATATAACAGCAAGAAAAGAATAAACAAGATGCGTCAATGCAAAAGAAAAAAAATTAAAAAAAGTTCCTTCACACTATTGTTAAAATATAACCATTACTTGTCGAAAAAGTACAACCATTGCTAAAACAAAAAATAATAATTATAACTATTTTTTTTTATTAAAGAAGTATAAGAACTTATTTTAGGCTTAAATATATCAATCTATTCAACTGCGAAATATAATGTTAAGAATTTAATGGACAGAGTTTAAGATACATATGCACTATTTTACATCATCATCTAATCATATTTTATCGCAGAGAACGATGTATGTTTGTTGAGATGTTTTAGGAAGTAATATTGTGTATATCCATTTCTTTTCTTTTACAAGTTCTTTCACACAGACGAGACATATGTGTGTTTGTTGAGACATTTTAGAAAGTAATACTATGTGACACAATATTTAGATATGGCTGAAAATTTCTACCAAAAAAAAAAAAGATATGGTTGGAATGACCACAGTGCATATCCATTTTTTTTAAAAAGTTTTTTCACATAGACAAATATGTTTGTTGAGATATTCCAGGAAGTATTATGAGGGACAATATTTAGATATGATTGGAATGACCATACACCATAATGCATATCCCTTTTTTTACAAGTTCATATGTATATCCATTAAGCTTTACATAATTTCTTAAAATTAACTTAATTGTTCAAGGTATTTGTTAAAATATTTTAAAATTCATATATAATTTCTGAAAAGTATCTAAAATTTTAAATAAATTCTTACTGTCTAAGAGAAGTTCACAGACTTCTATCCTCTTCTAATCTCTCTTCATAGTCTCTGTCTCTCTTTCTTCATTGTTTATTAATATTAATTCTTTAATAATTGCCCCTCCAC
>Ga0315913_1010076_pt1 | contig 10973 bp, 1 predicted proteins | sample MpolsnodulesMG_FD_207736 | JGI IMG/M metagenome (GOLD analysis project Ga0315913, IMG submission 207736) | Medicago polymorpha root nodule microbial communities from Los Angeles, California, United States - small nodules | ecosystem: Host-associated > Plants > Roots > Nodule | place: USA... | reverse complement strand
TTTACGATATGAGCCAAAGAATTTTCTAGAGAGCTTAGGTGGATTTATGTTTGTTTTATTATTTATGGTCGGTGTTTGAACTCCAGACTTTATATATATTATGCATTGTCCGTGTCAATTGAGTTAAGCTCACAAAGACTATGTTTTGTTTGTTTGGATTATAAAATGTTAAAAGGAAATGAAAGTAGAACGATAATAAATGAAAGATCTATAATCAGTAAATGATATAAACTTTTTTTATGTTTTTTTTACAAAAATAAATATTTTCATGTTAAAAAATGTATATGATAGCAAAATTTATTGTTTTACGAAGTGAGACTCATTGAGGTGGTTGAATCTTTTACTCACACTCGTGGTAACTTATTTAAATCTAAGTTTTTATAGTTGGATGTTTTAAAGTAAGAGAAGTGCAAGGCACAAACGCTCGTACACTTGCCTCTCAACGCACACTACCATAAGACACCATGTCATAATTTTTTTTTCAAACCTTTAACATGTTTTTTGTTTGTGAGTATTGGTTATTCCTTCATAAACTGCACTAAATCTTTCACTGGGACGGTGGTATTTCTGTTTTCGTATCAATGCACCACCTTTGTTGCCTTTGTCGGCACTAATAGTGCTTTCGGTGATGCAGTTGTTGTGAGGTTTCTTTATCAAGCCCCCACCCCCTAAAGAACCTCTATCTCACAAACCATCATATTTGATGAAGCAATCTTACAACCGCCGTATAATCGAAAACACCATCAATACCGACAAAGGCAACATAGATAGTGCGCTTGTATACAAACAAAAATTACACTGTCATTGTGAAAAATTTAGTACAATTTATGAACTAATAAGGCTAAAGAAAAAAATAACAAAAAAAAAGAGCAAGCAAACTTGTTAAACCAGTAAACACAAGTAAGGGTTTTGAAAAAAACTGATGAAGTGGCGTCTTCTTGTTGAGAGGGGAGAGTGAGAGCGTTTGTGTTTAGCACTTATCATGCGATTGATAGTACTCCCTCATCTTGCATAAGATGATGCCTCTGAATCTAAATTTTGTTTCTTGTATAAAAATAATTATAAACTGTTTTTGTATTAATTTTATATATTTTTTGAATGTTGCCATCTATGATTTCTTTTCAGATTGGGGGTGAATTTTGGTTGGTTTGGGTTCACCTAAATGAACATTTCTCATAAGAAAAACATCAAACAATCAATGACCAAATTTTGGGCAATTCTACAACTATTACTATATATAATGATCTTTAGGATTTTGGGTGTTTTTTACGAAGTAAGAAAATGATGTTTCGTATTCAATGATCTTTAGTTATTTGAGGAGTGAATCATCAACTTCGTCCCTGAATTTGCAAGCATCAGCCAAAATCGTCTTCAAATTTTGCGAAATATCAATTTCGTCCCTGAATTTTCTCTCACGTCCATCAAAATGGTCCCTCCGTCCAAAAGGTCTGTTAGTGATGGTGAGCTGGCACCTTGCATGTTGTGTTGTCATGTAAACATGTCAAAAAGAAAGCCACGTGTACAAGGACTAAATTAATGGAAACGCAAAAAATTCAGTTTTCACTTTTCAAATGTAATTTTTTTCTGCTTTTCCATTTTTACCCCTGTTTTATCCTTACCTTCCACCCTCAGATTTCAGTCATACCCATCAAAACAGTCCTCGACCTTTCTCCTTTCCGCTAAAACCTTCATCACCTTCTCCTCTCCAAAATCATCATCATCGTCGACAATCAACAGTGAGTTTTTGAAGAACGAAACGGTCTTTGGTTAAGGTAAGTCTCACATCCATCTCACCTTCTCCTCCTGTTCGTTTTCACCATTTTTTTGGCCTTTTTTATTTTTTTTTTAGTTTTAATGATTTTGTTTTCATTTTTAATGATTTTGTTTTCAAGTTTTCAGTTTTTTGTTGTTGTTTAGATTAGTCTTATTAGGGTTTTCGGTTTATAAAATAGAAAGATAATTTTTGTTTTGGTTGGTTACTATATTTGGTAATGGTGGAAATGTATAAAATGTTGATGCTTGTAATGGTGGAAATCCATAAAATGTTGATGCTGCAAATGCTGTAAATGCTGCAAAGATCAAGTTGTGTTTTCTGCGTTTTGTATTTTGTTCTGCAAAGCTTGCCTTTCAAGGACCAAACTGATAGTTAGTTGTATAATTCAAGGACTGATTTGATATTTTTTAAAATAATTTAGGGATCGATTTGATGGATAGCCATAAAATTTAAGGACTAATCTGATGTAAATATTTTGACATAAAGGTTACATGAAGATTCATCTTCAACCTCTTTTCATTACAACATTACACACGTCTAGTACAATTCAGAAGCATGTTCACAAACTCAACACAAGCAAACTATGACTATCAAAAACTTAATCAACCCAAGCTCAATTCCTGAAGTATCAACTTTGTCCATCAACCTCACCCTCCAAACAACTTCATTCTCACTTTCCTTTGTCTTGAATATGAAGATCGATTTTCTAAAGATTTTTTGCCCATACACCCACCCTCATCAATTCAGATTCAATTACAACAGTTTTGTTTGAAGGAATTTTGGGGATTTTTTTTATTTCAGATTCAATCAAAAAATTAGGGTTTGAGGTTATTTCAATTGAGGAAGAACGTTACCACTGATTATTGGAAGAATTTTTGGGAATTTTGGATTGTGGATTAAAGATTGTAAAATTAGGGTTCCAATTTTATACATTTGGGGAAGAAATAGGTTTTGGGGAAGAGAGACATTGGGGAAGATGACATTCTTACATTTTATGCAAATCAGCCAAATTAGTCCTTATGTTGGTTACAATCGGCCATATTAGTCCCTGATTGTGAGACGTCTGACATGACAGTCCATGTGAGAGGTTAACGGCCACGTCAACTCCGTTAACACCCAATTAATTGGAAGGACGAAATTGATATTTCGCAAAATTTGGGGACGATTTTGACTAATACTTGCAAATTCAAGGACGAAGTTGATGATTCACTCGTTATTTGAATAATATTCTCCTTGTATTTTTACAGTAAATAATACATTCATATTCAATGTTTTTTCATGTGCTTACTTTCTATATGAGTATTTCCTTTATTTAAAAATTAGTGACAATTTAGTGAAAATATTGTTCCAGAGTGAATCTCATTTTTAGTTTCTAATCCATAATGACCTTTTCTTTTTTTAATTGTATAATTCAATTAATACAACACACTAGTCTCAAAGTATTACTTTTACATTAGAAAAAAACAATCTAATAATTAATAAAAATAATTTGATAAATAATAATTATCTTACTTTTAATTAATGTATATTTTAACATATGTATTCTTTAAAAAAAAATACGTATAAAAACCTTAAATGATATTCATTTTAAAATACATAAATTATTATTTATAAAGAATCATTCTTAACCATATATGTTGACCTTTAAATTGTGATTTTTGCTTATGTACTGTTGGTATGGTATTAGAGCATCCACAATGGAGACACCCATTTTTGAGTTTTTGAATGAGTCTCACGTGTACACATCACTCATTTATAATTTTTTAATGGTAGTATCTAATAAACACTTAATCACTTCAACCAAGATCTCACACAAAGTTCTTGAATGAGATCCACTAATCAACTATCAATAACTTTATATCATTATATTTCATTTTTTTAATATTAAAAGAGTGTGAGTCCCGCTTAAAAGTGAGGGTCTTAAGTAAGACCTCAGGTCTTATAAGAGCATCCACAATGGTAGTTTCAATGGAAACTCCTTAAATGAACTTCATGTTACACATCACTTATTTATAATATTTTAATAAAAGTATCTATTAAGGACTCAATGACTCCAATGGAAATACACTAATAAGGACTCCAATAAAAAGTACTTAAATAGGTCCCACTGACTTTACATCACTAAACAAAAATAATTTATTTATTAAATTATAAATTACCTCATAATATTTAATTATAATCCTTAAAAAAATTATAAAATATTTAATTATTCTTATGAACTTAAATTCTGCCACATTTGCTAATAATTTTAAAAATGAAAAAATTTACATTACAATTTTTACATTTCTCTGTTAAAAAAAATAATAATAATTTGCATAAATTACATTTTATTCAAAATGATGACAAATAGATAAAATAATATTTAAAACAACTATTAATTTTTTTTAAAAAATCAAAACAACTATTAATTATTAAAATATTACATCTTTTGTAAGTGGAGCTCCATAGTACATGTTTTATTACTTATTTTAAACATGAGACCCGTTAGTTACTTAAGAAAGAGAATCATTATATAGTTATTCGTTTTTTAACATTAACTCATTTTTTCTTCCTCCAATAGAAGTTCTTAACATGAAGTGGTTCTTGCTAAATAAGGACCTTCCTTTGAAATTGCTCTAAGACTTTCAAAATATTTTTTCCATTAGGAATACCTAATAGGTATCAGGTCTTTAAATAGTTAACACATGAGATTTTCTTGTAGCCTTTGTAACTTTAACAGTAGTACTCCTTGTCGTTTTACGTGACTCTGCTTTTCATGTTTTTTATATACCAGTAAGCTTTTCATGAGTTTTAGTACTCAAAAGAAGAAACAGAGCAAATACTGATAGAGACCTGGCACGTGTGCTTCTTATCGACCATCTCCATGCAATCCAACGGTTCTGCCATGAAGATTCTTTTTAGAATGATGGACTGCCATTTATTTTATTTTTTTCCTCTTTTTACTCCATCCTCGTCTCTTATGAATTTCTTTTTCTTATAAAAAAGAATAATAATTTTTTTCAATACACGACAAATATTATATCCAATTTAATAATATCAAATTTAGAACGGTGTTTCTCATTTGAATCCGCGTGAAAAGTTAATTACATAATTTTTCCCTTAACTTAATTTTAGATAACATTTTCATCATTTTCTTATTTTATATTTATGTTATCGTTAGGTAATATTTTCATCTATTATCTTTTTTCATTTTTCAATTTAGTCTTTTATATTATAAAATATCATCATTGTTATCCTTTTTAATCAAAACAAAATAAATAAAAAACTTATAAATTTTTTATCAAATTCATAAACAAACCCAAATATTTATCATACAAATGTAGAAACTCAAACTTCATGAAAAAACCCCATAAAAAAGAATAACATAAATGAAAGTGTTATCTGATTATAACATAAACGATGAAGTCGAAGAAAAAAAAAGGATAAACAGTTAAAGTATTACATAAAAATAAGTTAAGAAATAAATTGTGTAATTTGGCCTAATTAAAATGCATATGAATTCAATAAATAAATAACGTTAAAGAATAAATTGTGTAATTTGGCCTAATTAAAATGCATATGAATTCAATAAATAAATAACGTTAACAACCCTTTAAAAAGAATATTGTTAACAACATACTATATTTTTGCGCATTCTCTTTTTATTAGTGGTTAAAATTCATATGAATATGATAAATTCACATAGGACCTACATGACTTCATAAAGTCCATATAAATTTTAAACAATAAAAAAGTGTATTAAAAATTATGTGTTATTAACACTTCTCTTAAAAACAATAAGGTCTTGATAACAATATAATAAAAAAATTGTGTTCAATCAACAATGGATTAATCCAATCCTAGTTACTAGAGATTTGTATATCTAACCTTAAACATATGGTGAAGATAGTTCGATCTCTAACTCTTTGTATTCAATCACCGTAGTATAGTTATCACTAATCGACGGGAAAAATTTAACACCGACAACACAGTAACCCAAACAAAGAATTGTTATAAAAAAATAATGTTTTTAAACTTGTAAAGTAATAAATACATCAATATAAAGAGTACTTGTAAGCTTTATTTGTACACATAACTTAATTATATCGGTTAAAAAGAAACCTAATTATATTTTTTAATGATGTCTTACTAATAATCACTCCAACACATAACAGCTAAAAAGTAAAAATTACTAAATGGTTATAAAATAATGTTACACCATTCCATTTCAAAAATATTTATTTGTTGAATCATAATTATCTTATAACTTATTTGTGACTTTTTTCTATTTTTAATGGTGGAGCCCGCACTTAAAAGACTACAGAGTTTGGTGTTTGATAGACACTCCTTTTTTCTGTTTTCATTCTAAACAAAAGTCTCCATTAATAAGAACAACTCCATTAAAAATGCTCTTAGCAACTGTTTGTATAATAGTACTTGTTAAAAACTCTAAAATTAAAAGTTTCGTTTTAAAAGAAGCATTTATAAACTTTAAAACTATTGATTACTAAGTTCCAATTAATTATGATTAATTTAGATGTCTTGACAAGTGTTCTCAAAGAACCTGTTAGATTTTTCTATTTATTGACATTTACCTTAAAAACATACTGCATTCTCTATAACAAAATGCAAATATCAATACACTAATCTAAAAAATCAAATGAATTAGATCTAAAATTTAAATAAAAAATATTGACTTTTGGTATCCATTTTACTTTTTTTGTTACATTTTACTTACTTACTTATAGTATCTTGTTAACGAAAGGATGATTTTTATGTAATATATTTTTATATTATTATTTTCGTGTGAAAATATGTTTAACTCAAACTTCTTATCTTTGACACACATAGTACTTTAGAAGTAGAGTTTAAATACCTCTAAATATAATTCACTTTTAATAAGTCTTTAGTCTTTATAAATATATCAAATTTCACTTTTAGTTTCTCCATTTTTTTAAAAAATAATGACCCCTTAAATATTTTCTATCGATATTTTTGGTCTATCTTTTAAGTGAACTCGTGTATATCTTTAAACATGTGTTTGGTTCTACAATGTGTTTTCCATGTTTTGCCAAAATCAGAGCTAACTTTCTGCGTCTAAATAGAAGCTTGCTTCTTCAGTTTGTGTGAAATCATAATAAAATCAAAGGTAGACATCCATTCGGAGATGAGGTCGTACAATCAAACATGCACTAAATTTTTGAGTTGTTGTTCTGAATTCTGATGAAAGTGAAACTTTGAGCTCAAGTCACAGCCCGTAGTGTGCGCAAATATTTAAGCTAGATCTAAAATGTGTGATTTCTCATAAATACTTTTATAAAAAAATGCTTTGATTTTAAACTTCTCAATTCTTAATTAGATTAGACGTTTAGCCACTCCGTATCTTTTTGTTTTCAAATGCACGTATCCGTATCATCTAACTCGATAAATTCTTACTTGCTGCTGCAGTTTCTATATTGACCAGCTTTGTATACATTCTGTTCGTCTTAATATAAAAACATCAAATGTGTTGGGAATTTACCAGACACTTTCGGTGGAGGCACAAAATAAATAATACTCCAACTAATCTATTATTATTAAGTACTACTATCAAGTAATTTAAAATGCAAAGGTAATTTTGAGGTGTTCTTCAAAACAATTTTCTGTCGTCATCATCTTTTTTTGATTAACAAATCTCTTGATGCTATCATTATCTCAACCGTCTTTTTGAGGTTTCATATGTTCCCAGGAATCAAAAAATTCTTGCAGGGGGATTATGAGACGTTGTATTATTTTAAGCTATTTTGTATTGTTTTGGGAGCACTGCCTTCGGGTTGGTGAATAGTACACGTGAACATTAAAGTAGATGCTACCACTACCAGTATATGCTACTCAAGTAATCTTGATAATTATTTTTTCAAAAAGTTGAACATAGTGCTAATCAGAGTCTCACGTTGATGGTGTATAATCTAACAATGTGTTTATAAATGGTGGATAATTCTTGTTTTATAAGCCGATTTTGTAAATTTTGAATTAAACTTAATACAACTCCTAAAATAATATTAAATATCAAAGATTCGTTGAACTACCTCTTATCAAACAACCGCAATTGAATTGCTATGAACCACTTCAAATGTCTCACATTAAACATGAAAGGAGCTTATTAAATATCTCATATTGAATGAGATAAGACCTTACATTGCATTTATAAGTGGTGGATATTTTTTTACAATACAACCAATTTTGAAAGGAACGAAAACATATCAATAGGTTTTTTTTTAGTTGGATTTTTTTGATTTTTTTTTTAATTTTTTTTTTATAGATTTTTAAGGGAAAATGTTAACTAGTATTTCCGGGACACTAGTTAAAGAACTTAAATAGTAACCTTTGTGTAATCAGTATATTGGAAATTTAAATTTTTTAAAGAAGAATTACTTAATTTAGTATGCTTAAAGAGTGTCCCGGAGGCGTTTGCTAACAAGACCCATTTTTAAATAGTATTTTATTTTTGTCTTTTTAAAAAAAGACAATATGAATTAAACGTCAATAGTCTTATGTTGCGTGATGATAGAAAGCTTCTTAAAATATATATATATATATAAAGAACATTTGTGCTTTTGTTCTTTTTCGTTTTACCTTTTTACTGGAATAAAAAATATATAAAATTTACTAATTTATAACCATTTTTCCTACTTTTGATATTTACTAGACACATAACAAAATCCTATGTCATCTTTTGTTTGAACCTGTCCACCAAACGTTACTAACAAACAAAAAAAGTGGAATGATGTGCGGCTTTGGCTACAAGGGAAAAATGTTCACAATGGATTTGCCCCCGGTAGTGACCTTCCTTCTTGGCATTGATTAAAGGATGCACTTTGAGATTTTCAGGTAAGAAGGCAACAAATTAGGTTATGTTTGGTTGCATTTTTATAGAAGACAAAATTGATTTTAAAGGTGTAAAATTGATTAGGCTGTGTTTAGTTGCTTAAAGTACGTATAATTAGTTTTATCTTAAGAATTGATTATAACTTGAAGTTAGAAATTGAAACTTTTGATTCTGAAATTTATTTTTACATTTATTGTTCAACTCATTTTTAGACAAATATATCCAAATATAAATATAAATTACTTTACATTCAACTCAATTTTAAGCAATATGAATTTTACAAAATAAATTCACTAAAAATCAATTTTTATCACTGTAAAACCAAATACACACTAAATGTGTGTATGTAACAGAGCATGGTGTGCTTGTGTTAACTAAAATTGAATGGTTTTCACCAATGTGAGGTTCATGTTGAAAAAGCCCTTGATATTTTTTCGGCACTTAATTGGATCAATGATTTGTACTTGGGGATGGTTGAATTTGAGCTCGATTTTAAGAAAGTGGCGGATATCTTTCTCTCCTTTAATGTTGATTTTGGAGTGATTATTAAAACATTGTAAGACTATCTTATCTAAAAAAATTTATACTAACTCTAATGTGGAGTTTGTGTAGAGACAAACAAATGATTTTGTTCATAAATCATAAGTTAACTAAGACCATCATATTGTCAGTTTGTTTTCAAATTTTGATTGATATATCGAGTTGTATTGAATATACGTTGATTAATGAAATGTTATAAACACATTGTCGGGAAAAAAAACTTTTAATACACCCGAGAAAAAAAACTTATATTTCCACAACGGTGAGATTTAGTATGGGAAAGGAAACTTCTTTCCCTTCATGGGAAAATTGAACCAAAACCATAGATATAATTGTTTTTTAATTGGATGGCTAGGATTTGTTACCTGTAGCTTGCTGTAAATTGTTGCCAGGCACAGTGGACAGCAGACGTGGCCCCCACCTTCTCATTAAACAACAATTTCTGATTTCTTCGTAATAATTCATGGGCCTGTCATTTTGTTTTGGGCCTTTCTACTGTGCCTAACATTTTCGACTAGGCCTGGTAATTTAGTTGCTAATAACACTGCCATATTGAATTTACATGTGCGTTGTAACATAGTTTGGTTTTTATGTAACAAATCCCATTACATTAATTTTGAATTTATATTATAATAAAGATATTTTATGATTAATAATGATTTGAGTGAGTACTTAGTCAAATAAAAGGGTAATTACCATACTGTAGAATCAAATTGTAGTAACTAGTTAAGCAACTTAAATTTTATTCGACGCCGTAATTTGTAAAATGTTAACGAGTAAAAATTGTGAAACATCGTCGCATCACAGATTTCAATTTTTAAATTTTTTTAATTCGACACCGTAATTTGTAAAATGTTGACGAGTAAAATTTGTGAAACATCGTCGCATCACAAATTTCAATTTTTAAAATTTTTTAATTCGACCCCGTAATTTGTAAAATGTTGACGAGTAAAATTTGTGAAACATCGTCGTATCACAAATTTCAATTTTTTTAATTCACCGATGTAATTTTTAAAATGGTAACGAGCGTCTCTAAAACATCGTCGTATCACAAATGTCAACTATTTAAATTTTTAATTCAACGCCATAATTTGTAAAATATTAACAAGTAACATTTGTGAAACATCGTCGTATCACAATTTGTGAAACATTGTAACAGATATGACGGTATTGCTTGATTCAACTCAAGAACAAACTTTGAATGCAGCTTCAACAATTGACGTTCGAGGATTGAGGTTTTTCGTATTTGAATGCAGCTTCTGTGAACTAAATGATGGCTAATTTCTTAAGCTTGAATGCAGATCTGATGGTTACTTCCTCCTTGCAATTTCTTATGTTTCGTTTCTGTGAACTATACGAGAGAGACATGAGAAATCGGTGAGAATGAGGAGGACAACATTTTGCTTAACTTAATTGAGGAAAGGGACAATACACTAAAGTAAATGGGGGTGCAACAAGAAGAAACAAAAAACATTAAAATGCAATTTACATTTTCTTTTATTTTTTTGTAGTAACCGGTTGGGTAATGCCACCTGTCTTGGGAATTGAAACTTTTCCATGATGGGAAACAAGTTTCCATTCCGAGGCTAAATGTTACCTTCCCCAATAGGTGGGGTTTAGTATGGGGAAGGGAAGTTATTTCCCACCATGGGAAAGTAAATTTTGACCATTAGATAAATGAGAAACATTGATTTTATCATAGTCTTTCCACATTATATTTTTTAATTTTTTCTCTATCTTCAACCATGAAACAACCCAGACAAAACTTTAATTCCTCCATGAATCACAAGAAAAAATTAACATTCAATTCAA
>Ga0315913_1010075_pt1 | contig 10974 bp, 4 predicted proteins | sample MpolsnodulesMG_FD_207736 | JGI IMG/M metagenome (GOLD analysis project Ga0315913, IMG submission 207736) | Medicago polymorpha root nodule microbial communities from Los Angeles, California, United States - small nodules | ecosystem: Host-associated > Plants > Roots > Nodule | place: USA... | reverse complement strand
AACTCAAGCAAGGGAAGCACTGATTCAACATAGTCCCAATCTCTATCTGTTATTCCATGCGTTGTTTTCTCTTCCATTTCTCGACGAAATGTGACCTCTCGTACGCTTAACTTGTGAAAGGCCTTTCTATACTTCAAGGCAACCGTCAACATTGAATACATTGAGTTCCAACGAGTGTCAACATCAAGTACAACAACACCTTTGTATGGAATTTTCTCATCAGAAGCACATATCATGAACTTTTCCAATCTAGATGGCGAGGATTTGACCCATTTAACAGCATGACGAATCTTTGAAATAGACCCTTGTTTATCCTCCTTCAAGCCAGATTTCACAATAAGGTTTAATACATGCGTGCAACACCGCATGTGAACATAATCCCCATTTAAGACGTGATTGTCCCAAGAACTCATCATGTTCTGCAGATATCGAATCATAACATCATTTGCCTTGGCATTATCCACCGTTACCGTTAAATCTTACCATACAACCCCCAATTCCTCAAATAAGTGTCAACATATTTACCCAACATGTCTCCCGTGTGACCCGTGATTTGGCAAAAGTTGATGATTTTCTTGTGCAGCTTCAATTCACGATCAACAAAATGAACAGTCAAACTCATGTAACTTAAGTTTTGATTTGATGTCCATGTATCAGTTGTCAAACAAACTCTACCACAATTCTTCAAGACTTTTTTCAATTTCCTCAACTCCTCAATGTAGAGTGCCCAGATGTCACGCCTCAATGTATATCGTGAGGGGATGTCGAATCGAGGCTGCAAGATAATCAACAACTTTCTAAATTCTTCATTTTCCACAAAGCGGAATGGGAGCTCGGCACACACAAAAGTTCTCACTAATTGCGCTCGGCATGCCTCTTGATCAAATTTTGAATAGCTCGGAGAAGAAACAACCTGACCCTTTTTAACGATTTTTCTCCTTTTCCTTGATTGGGTTCCTTGGGTGTCACCATGGTTATACTTATCGCATCTTCCTAGATGATTCCACATACCACTTATCCCACTAATCACAATGAGCTGAGGGCAATAATTGAATTTAGCCTTTCTTTCCATTTTCCCCTATGCCGGGTACCTCATTAAAATGTTCCCACACACTAGACCGCTTGTTACTAGTGTTACCAGTAGATTGAACATCATGTTCAGCATTAGATTCAAGTTCATGTGATAGTTCATTCGACGCATTGAGGTTTGTATCTTGTGGCACTGTGAAGTCTAAGATATTATCTGACATCTGTGTAACAAGAAAATGGACATCAGATCAGAATGTGACAGAAATAATGAAGAAACACATAAACAGATGCAGCAATGCAATAAAAAAATTATGTTGTGCATAGAAATAGATACCACAGTTTAGAGAGACAAGGAAAATAGATACCACAGTTTAGAGAGACAAGGAAAACAAATTTACAAATAGATACTCTGCTGCATTTATCTTAACAGCAGCTAATTCTTTTTCCCTATGATTCAATCAAAATAGATACCACAGTTTAGAGAGACAAGGAAAACAAATTTACAAATACAGGAAAAACAGGAGGTACAATGGAGCTTTGAATTCTATACATAGCTTCGGGGGACTTTTTGAAATATATAATCACGGTTCACTCATGTTAAAACATATATACCACTAGTAATTTTGAACTAAACAAGTACTTCATATTTTAAGTAGTAATACAATATATATACCAGAACATAAAAAGGTACATCATTACAATGCAAAGGGAAGCAAAACAAGTGCAACCAAAGAACTGGAGTCTAGGAGAGAGCAGGGACCAAAGAAGCATGTTTGTCTTTGAACAATCATATGCTATAGAATGAGGCAACAACCCACAAATTGTCTACACTTTGACATTTCAATAAAATCATTCTAAAAACATTTATGGAGTCTAGGAGCACTTTCCAATCAAGAGACATGATTCAAGTGCACTGATATGTTGAGACAAAAGCTATAACAAGTGCAACCAACCTAAACAAACTCTATATATGCTTTTTACCATACAAATTTTCTCAGCAATAATAACATTGTATAATACATCATACCCAGAAACTAATAGACAAAGCCAAAATCCAAAATCCAAAAACTCAAATTAAGCATACCCAGAAACATGTCATAACAAGAAACTAAATTCCAAAAACCCAAATTAAGCATACCCAGAAACTAATTTGTAAAAATCCAAAAACATAATAAGCATACCCAGAAACATGTCGTTCAAAAAAAGCATACCCAAAAACTAAAATCAAAAAACCCAAATTAAGTGTAGTCAGAAACTAATTTGTACCTTAGTTTGTTGAGATCGATTTCAGAAACCCAAAACGTGTTCTTCAGAAAATGAGAAAAGTTGAGGTCGATTTGGGTAGTTGAGAACGATTTAGAGTTGAGATTGATTAGGGTTCATCAATTTAGGAATCATGTTCATCAATTTAGGGTTGAGATCAATTTAGGGTTCACCAATTTGGGAATATATTTATCGATGGATTTTCATTTGGTTTCATTTGGTTCTCTGAAAAATAAGAGGTATGGTGTAATTGTGTTATATGGTTATGGTTCGGTTCAGTTTGGTTTGGATAACTGTGGTTATTAATGGTTCAGTTCGGTTAATTAACTGTTATCAAAATAATGGTTCAGTTCATAAATTTGTGAAATGGTTCAGTTAATTTTGATATGGTTCGGTTCGGTTAACCGGTTCGGTTCGGTTACTAGTTAATTTTGCCCAGCCCTACATCTTATTATTGGATCAAATATAAAAGAAACTACATTTTTTTAATTTTTGTGAAATTTTTAACAAAACGGCATATAATTTAGAATAGATAGATATTTATTAAAGTAACACTAATAATCTCATTTAACAACTATTCTTAAGTCATGTTAAATTCAGTTATAAGGTTAAACTCTTATTAACACCGAACGGACAATTTTATAGGAATCTAAGGAAGAAAAGGTCGCCGACTGCTACTAAAAACCAAAAGTGTGAATATGAAATAATTGAAGAGGTTGTGGAATGGGTTTCAAACACTATGTCCCGCTATGATGTTATTCTTAGTTTTAAGGAAAAAGATACCCGCTACTCTTTTTCTGGTTATCTCTACAATGCTTTGGAGCAGGAGGGATTCAAAATCTTCATGAATGACAAAAGATGCAATGAGGATTGTTTCGGAAGTTCCCAGACTCATGTTACAGAAGCAATTGAAAAATCAAGGCTTTCAATTATTGTTCTCTCCGAAAACTATGCATATTCATCCTCGTGTCTTGATGAACTTGTCATGATTCTTGACAATATGAAGACTAGAAACCAACTTGTTTGGCCTATTTTTTACAAAGTGGAACCGTCGGATATAAGACATCAAAAAAATAGTTACGAAAAAGCTATGAATGAACATGAAAATAAATTTGAAAAGGACTCTCAAAAGGTGAAAATATGGAGACCAACTTTGTTTGAAGTCGCAAACTTAAAAGGATGGCACTTCAAATACGGGTACACAGTATATTTTGATTTATTGTTTGATTAATTGGTATAATTGTTTACTAATGCCTATGTAGCCGTTCCGTTAGAACTAGTTGTTAATTTTATGTGTGAAGAATCATATCATATTGTTAACAACTTATTAGCGTTAACGATATGGTATGACTCTTAATTACTACTAGTATGTGTGAAGATTTATAGTCAAGGTTAGTTTTACGATTATTTTGATTAAATCAATTCAGAGTATTATTAGGAAGAAAATGAAACACATGTATGGATTTTAAAGGCCTTGAAATTTTGCAGGTACGAGTATGAGCTTATCGAAAAAATTGTGGAAATGGCCATTAAAGTTTGACTTGCTTGTAGTGCCATTTGCCAAGTCCTTGCTAGAGTATATAATCTAGAATGAAGATTTGGGAGTTCCATTTGTCGATTTCTAAGCAGATCACTTGCTTTTTTATGTACAATTTTTTTGTAGTTTTTTTGAATGATTGTTGTTGTTATTTTCCTTAAATAAAATGTACATGGAAATAATCTCTAAAAAATGTACTTGGAATGAAATGAATTGTATTTGTAGAGTTGAAAATCACTCCGACCGGGACATGAGATTATCAAGAGAAGAAAAACTAACGACCAAGCCTAGTACTGTCAGCCTCACCCTTTTAAAGAATGTTTGGATACACATTCACTTTCTATTTCTCGCGTTTAAGGGTGGAAATATGACTGACCGACCTCCAGGGATCTAAATGAGCCTACTTCAGACCTATATCAGGCTTGCCTTTTCTAAATAAAAAGCCTACATGAGTCTGGGACATTTTAAGAAGCCTATTTAAATAAAAAACCAGATTTCAAACCCCCAAAAAAAGGTTTTTAGACCTTTCAGGTCGATCTACTAATGTAAACATTATAATTTTTCAATATAGTACTTATTCATTTTATATTATATTTTATACATCGTGTTAATCATTTTTATCTTTTTTTATGGAAAATATTTTCATTAACTTAATTATATTAACTTACATTAATATATTTAAATATATTATTATAAAAAAATAAAAGAAATAAATTATCTTGTAAATTTACTCAATAAATATATGTTAAATCTTAAAATAGAACTTAATCTCATTGAAATATTAGCTCGGTAGCCTATTTAGATATGTATTAGATTACTTATTTAAAGATTTTAATATAAAATAGGCTTTTAAGCTCACGGGCTATAACAGACTTTCAAAAATGGTTTGGCTCAGGACGGAAAAACAAAAACCTATAATAAAAAAGATGGCTCAGGACAACAAAAAAAACCTATAATAAAATGGTTTTATCAAATCAGACTCGGGCCTCGCAAAACCTCCATTCTCGTCACTTTCCAGTGTTGTGTGGCCGAGAATTTCTAAAGCTACAATTTGCAAGTTAAGATCCTCTCCATTTCATCCATTTGGAGAGATATATACACAAAAAATTTCGAAAAACTAAAAAGTAATTAATGATGATGGGACTCATTTAATAGTAGGACCCACTATCTATTTTATGTGTCTATTTCTCTCCAAATTGCATCCTCCATTTATTATATCAAATGGAGAAGATCTTTACCCACAATTTGTTGCTTCGCTTTAATCATGTGTTCACTAGCCTTCTCAACGTGAAAAGCTAGGCAGCACCGGAAGGTATCTCACACACACGGATATAGTATTCAATAGCATACAACTCTCCCTAATTTTCCCTAAAAAAAAAAAAAAAACTCTCCCAAATATGAACATCTATGTACCCGTTACATTGAAAAAATCTAAAACATAGGTGAGTTAAATAAAATATTGTTTTTTCATTCTTATTTTTATTAGTATAATGACCAACACATACTCAAATAAATCACGATCTGTTCAAATAGGATACCACTAAAGCAAGAGCTTTAGTGTCCCCCAAATATTTAGTCATTGTATTAGAACCTACATATTTTTAGCTTTAAAAGTATTTTTAAAATTTGAATTCTATAAACATGTTCTCGCATAGCTCGTCTCATAGTTAAATGGAGAGTCATTGTTTATATCACAAGGCTAGCTATTTTATTAGTAAGACGTACCTTAATTTTACCTTCCTTTAAATTTCTATTAATTTGATTTTAGTTGTTGGAAATATATTACAACAACAAGTAGTGTGCAATCGAACTTTGCAAAATTAAAAAAGAATTGTGTTAGAATTCAAGATTATTTTGCTATTTTAAAGTCTAACAATTGATTTCTTGCATTAATGAGGCTGATTCTAACATAAGATGTTAGGTTCTGACAAGATACAAACCAATGTTTGGATTCCGATGAAAAGAGATTCTCATATTTACTGTATGCACACATCAAATATAATTTATTTTGATTGAGGGAGACTATGAAACAAATTCTTAATTTTTATGGTATTAATTCTCTCAATAGAAAAATCTCTAAACATACTTAAAAAGCCTATATTCTGGATCGAGCAAATGATCAAAATCCCATTCACATAGACCCAATATAAATTACTTGCAACACACCTCCCCCCTGTTCGGAGAAATCAGAGACTTATTCAAACCAAAGAGTAATGTCTACTTCCACGTTCCCGCGAATCTCACTCGCCGATTACGATTCTCACAAATTCGTAACTGCCGAGCCCAACGTGTGCTTAACAGCGGCTCCTCCAACATCCATTCTCTATATAAAAGGGGACTCTCGGCAATCCTCAAGGTTAGAATCTTCTTACTCTCTCAACCCCCCTTTCTGACTCAATACTGACTTGAGCGTCGGAGTGTCTGCAGGTACACCCCCGGTTCCAGTCAACCAGCAAAAGCTTTCAACCACCACGTGCAAACTGCATCCGTAATCCATTTATGACCAGATACGATCAACCTCGATTTAAAAGTCCACGTTAGGCTTACAAATATATTGGGCCGATCCTAAAATAAACGAGTCAAGATCCTCTTTATTTTTTTCTCTATATTATTATAGTTTTTAGAGAAATGATATTTGAACATTCATTTTGTGACAACTTTCTCTCTCATACTCACATTATTTTTCACTTTATCTCTCTATTGCATTGGTTTTTGTGTAAATGCCTACTTTTCCTTTATAAATTATTGTTGTCCCATGAATTGTAAACCAAATGGTTGTTCAAATAACACGTCTCTAGTTTTTAAATGTTTGGATGTGTATACAAAAGATTTGAACTCATTGATTTAATTCTGTTTGTTTATTAATAAATAGTTAGTATGTTAATTGTTATGTTAGTGTATTTCTTCTTTGTATGACTTGAACTCTAAACATTTAACCCTCAACTCTTTTAATCCCTTAGCTGCTACCCCACCCACATCACACTATTTTATTTATATTTGAAAAACTATAGTAGTGGAGAAAATTAAGAGAATTAAAAATGGAGGAGATTCTAATCCCAAGTTAACACACACTAGGGAAAGAGAAAATGGCGACTTAGGTTCAAATCTAGGATTTCAGGTACTTCCTTCGTTTTAAAATAAATGTGGTTTAAAATTTTTACACATAAATTAAGAAATGTAACAATGATGTCAAAAGATATGATAATTTTACTAAACTAACTTTATTTACTATTGATGTAATATTTTGAAAATAGTGTACTCAATTAATTAGAGAGTATAATTGGAACTAAAATAATAAATCTACGTTGAAAAGTGTAAGTGACATTTATTTTAAAATAATTATTTTTTCAATAATGACGCCCATTTTAAAAGGACGGAGCAAAATATTCTCACTAGCTACATTGTAACAACAAGGACAAGTTAAAGTTTTGTAATATCCAATGATAATTAATTTTGGATAAGGCCTTGTTAAGCAACCGAATATGGTAAAATTATTTTGAAATTGATGTAATCAATCTTTTAAAAATAATGGTCCCTATAAATACTCAGAATTTTATTTTTAGTCTCTGCAAAATAAAATCATATTTTTTAGTTTCTGTGACATTTTTTTAACCAAAAATATTGACGGAAATTTTTGACAATGACTAAAAATGCAAATGGAAAGATTTTATAGGGACTCAAAATGCTGATGTAAAATTTTATAGGAACTAAAAAGTGAGATTTTATTTTGTAGGAACTAAAAACAAAATTCTGAATATTTATACGGACCATTTACTTGATTAACGCAAAATGTAAAAAAGTTTTTTTGAATATAATTTTTTTTTCTTTAATTAACGGCCAAGAACCAGTTAGCAACAATTATTTCTCATATTTTATTTCCCAAATGAGAGTGATCCGCAATTGTCTCACAACTTGCAACTTTTTTTATTGCTAACTGGAATTGTTATTCTAATTAAGAACAACAATTGGGTCTGGGTTGACTTTTTTTAAAGGGATTTAGGCTTGGGTTGACTTAATCCTATTTATAAAAAAATTAAGAATTCTGCTCTTCACCCAACTGTTTTTCCTCGTTTTGAACTGAAATTTCCATAATGTCACTGCGTGAGTTAACTCACGCATGAGTATTTTTAGAATTTCAGTTGGGAGCGAGCAATTTCTGTTGAGTTAAGAGCAGAATTCAAAAATTAATACACTTAAATGAATCATCATGTAATTCCTTAAATAAAATGTAATAAAAATAATATTTTGTCATTTTCATAAAATTATACTACTTGTAAAAGGACGGAAATATTAAAGAGGAGTCAAAAACAAACCGCGTGGATTCTCTATAACGTTTATGACTTTGTTAAAAAAAATTATTTTTTATGAGATGTTAATGTTTGAATTTTCGCATAGCTGAAAATTGTGTACATTATTCATTAAAAGTTCATACACATGACATGATGAATGAAGAAGAGGTTAATGGCAGCTACAAGTACGATGTCTTTTTGAGTTTTGGAGGGGAGGACACTTATTCTACCTTCGCAGGTAATCTCTATCATGCCTTGTGCAACAAGAGAATCAAGACCTTCTTTTTCCCACATCAAATTCAAAATGAAGATGATGAGGAACTTCAACTTTCAACTTCTACTCTCAAGGCAATTCAGGAATCAAGGATTTCTATTGTTGTTCTCTCAAAAAACTATGCAACCTCCACACGTTGCCTCAACGAACTTGTGATCATCCTTGAGTGTATGAAGATGAAAAAATAGCTTGTTTGGCCAATCTTTTATGAAGTACGTCCCTCGGATATTAAGTATCAGAGAGGTAAGAACGGTAGGATTAGCAATGCCATGTTGAAGTTAGATAAAAGGTTTAAAGATGCTTTGTATCAAGTAAGCTCTATTGCTGGATGGAATTATGGAACTGAGTATGTACTATATACTATTCTATTCTATTCTAGCTGAGTTGATGTTTAATAATTCGTAAACTTTATGTGGGTCACTTTGATAGGTGGTCAATGATAAACTACTACTTCTAAAATATGCTTTACAAAGATAAACATCGCCATCTAAAAGTAGAAGCTCGCAGTTTTCTTCATCCTCTTGGTTGAAATTATGATTTGATTGATGATATACGGATAAACAAAAACACGAGAAAACAAATATTCACATCTTAAAACTCAACTCATATTTTCGGATTATGTCTCAAACGTAGGGACAAAAAGGACAGTGAGGTTGTACTTCTCAGGAGTGATATGTTTGGATTATTTTTAAGTATGTATCAACCATATCAATAGAACCCAGGTTGTTTTGTTAGGCTTTAGAACTCTTGTTTAAGACTTTGTTTAAGCTTGTCAATGTGCTCGAATAAACTAATAGACTTTGTTAGTTACAAGGATTTTTGCATTTGTAGGTTCGAATATGAACTCATCCAAAAGATTGTGGAGTCGACGGTACAATCACTACGTTTTTCTAAGTTTTTGAGGGGAAGATACCCGTTACTCTTTTGCAGGATTTCTCCATCATGCTTTGCGTCGTGCGGGATTCAAGATCTTCATGGATGATGAGGGGTTGGAGGGTGGAAACCAAATTTCACAAACTCTTCTGGAAGCAATTGAAAAATCAAGGCTTTCGATTGTTGTTTTGTCAGAAAACTTTGGATATTCCACGTGGTGTCTTGATGAACTAGACAAGATTATCAAGTGCATGAAGACCAAGAATCAATTGGTTTGGCCAATATTTTACAAAATAGAACAATCAGATGTAAGCAATCAAACAAAAAGTTATGGCAAAGCCATGACGGCGCATGAAGATAGATTTGGAAAGCAGTCTGAGAATGTGCAAAAATGGAGATCAGCTTTGTCAGAAGTTGCCTTATTGACAGGAGATCATATCAAAGAAAATGAGTAAGTACTAGTGATTACTATTAATTAACTTTAGCTTGTATAATGTCTGCTAATACTTTTCATGAGAAACTGTTCTTGCCATTGACAAATTGAAGTTATTGTGTGTTGTTAAAGTTCTGTTTTTAGTTTTAGTGCAGTTTTTTGTTTTGACTTTTGACTTTTGAGTGAGAATCTGTTTTTATTAAAGATTAATTTATGAAATGAAATCTGATTAATAGAATGAAGTAAATGTTGTTGTGCTTTTGCAGATACGAATATGAATTCATAAAAAAGATAGTGGAAAGGGCCATTGAAGCTGAAAATAACATGTGATACAAAGTCCTTGCACAAAAATCTGAAAATGGGCTCTTAGTAAATTTGGAATTCAAGTAGAAAAAGTCTCATAAAAAATTGTTTCATCAAAAATCAAACTGTGGTCCACCTGAAAAAATTTGTTCTTTTATACAAATTATTAATTACTTGAACTCAATTGTTTTGGTTAGAAAACAAATTTTATGCTTATCATTGAAATAGAATTGTTTGGTAACAATTTTTTCTCGCAACCCATAATTTTTTAATAGTTTATTTCTAGTTATATTTTTTTCTCTCAATTTTCTCTATGTTATTTTAATTGAAAAAATTAAATATGAATTAAGCATATATTTTTTTATGTCATTTTAATATTTATCAATTAATTCAGCAATTAATTTTACAAAAAATTACAAATGCAATCAACTAGTTTCGATTCTGAAATAAAAAATTCTAATTTCTATTTTCAAGTATATAATCAATTATAGAGGGAAAATAATTTTTATCGAACAACCAAACATATCATAATCAATTATACACCTTTAAAATCAATTTTATCACTTACAAAGATAAAGCCAAACATACACTTCAGCAAGAGAGAGTTTTGTCATATTAAATCATCCAATGCTGTCTAGAATTTTTTATTTTTTGACTTTGCTCCAGAATTATTATGTAACTAACAGTATAATATGATTAGTTTGAATTATTTTCGTGTAAAACTATTTCGTACGATTATTCAATATTATGTTAATATATCACCTTTTAAAAATACATGACTTGTTCTCCTAAAAAAAAAAATATATGACTTGTTATACATATTAAATTTAGTTTTAAAACGACAATACATGCAAATTCAGATTTATAGATGTGATGGGAGAATAATCCAATTTAGTTTGTTTATGCTAGCATTATTCCTTAACTTAATATTATACCGTCATTTTTTATGTTCTCAACATTCATTTTACAGATT
>Ga0315913_1010068_pt1 | contig 10978 bp, 12 predicted proteins | sample MpolsnodulesMG_FD_207736 | JGI IMG/M metagenome (GOLD analysis project Ga0315913, IMG submission 207736) | Medicago polymorpha root nodule microbial communities from Los Angeles, California, United States - small nodules | ecosystem: Host-associated > Plants > Roots > Nodule | place: USA... | reverse complement strand
TATCCTCTCTATTTTATGTTAGTCATTTTTTTTATAGGAAATGTTAGTGTCATTTAACACGTAAAAAACTTATATCATGTGATTTTTTAAAAAAAATCTGAAGCAAACATTACAAATTTTTTTAAAAAGAGTTACTTTTTAATTAAAAAAATATATTTTTTTACAAAAAAATCCCAAACAAACGGGCTCTCTATCTCTTCACAAAAAAAAAAATGTCGTCTCTATACATATATTATTTTTGTTTTGAATTTTTTTATCCGGACCGACTTTTTCATTATCTCAATTATTTTTTTTAAATAATGTTTATTGTTGCTTTTATTTAAAAGATAAAAATTTATATTATATTTGTTATATTGCTGTCTTGTTGGTGTAATTGAAATAAATAAACATGGTTTATTGAGTTTGTTATAATTTCTTTTTGAAGGATTATAATTTAAAGTTATAAACATTTATATTTAAACTTTTAATCAAATCAAGATTTTATATAAAAAAAACACTGTTCATAATTAAAAATGTTAGAAGAACTAAAAAACAAACATGTGAGTGCAGGTTTTTGGTTAGTTAGAATAATACAACTTATATAAATTGTGCCGTCAGTTTGATATTTCAGGGGTTGATCCTATGTCTTTGACCGAACACTTTTTGCAGTTTGGTCAATTGAGAGGAAATCACGGACGATTTTGTTCGCCTCTTATTTTAATTTGGCTAACGTACACTTGGGTGTTATGGAAAGAATGTCATAATATGATTTTTAATAATAAGGCAGTATCAATCGATGAATTAGTGGAAAAGGTGAAGCTACTATTTTTTAGGTGGCTGAAGGCGAAACATGTAATTTTTGCTTTTCATTATCATTGTTGGTTGCTTAACCCCTTGGCTTGTTTGAGTATTGTCATGTAATTTTGCTTTTTGGTACTTGTACATTGTAGATGAACTCTGTAAACTTTGTTTGCTCTCTGTTCTGGCACTCCTTATACAAGTCAGAAAGGATGTTTCGTTAATATATGTTTTATTTTGCCTTGTTCAAAAAATAATACAACTTAAATACACACACACGTGTGTGTGTGTGTGTGTATATATATATATATATATAAGAAAAATGCTAACAAGTGCCCTTAGGGCATTGTTTAAGCATCCAAAATTAGTAGGTTTTACCTTGGAAATTGAGTAATTATGACTTTTGTACATGTTTGACTTGTATTTTCAAGACAAATTTTCTTTTTGTGGGTTTCTTAAACAATGCCCTAACAAGACCCTATTTTTAAGAACAACTGGAATTTTTTTTTTAAGGGAAAGAACAACTGAATTTTTTTTTTTTTTTGAGGGAAACAACTGAAATATTATCACGCCCTATCGGCTTACATAAATAATTTTGAAATACAGCTGTTTTTCTTTTGACAAAAAATATGCAAAAAGCAATACTGTTCTTATTATGTCGCGATCATCCAATTGGATTTCCATATCAATTTTAATATTTTTTTGACCCCTTATATCAATTTTAATATTGAAATTTCTATTTCTTTCAAAAAAATTATATTGAACCTTCTATTAAAATAAAGACTTCATTATTTAATGAACGTCTGAGCCGCGATTGTCGAAAAAATGAAAGAAAAAAACGTTTGTGCCACGAGGATAAAGTTGTATATATAAGTAAAATAATCTTTTTTGAGGGAACAAATAATTATCTGTTGAAGTTTCCGATTCGCTGCAGTCTGTTTACATACATAATTTATTAAGTAGATAATATACTTTTTTCATTATATCATATTCATTTAGATCGAAACCACGTGATCTTGGTTTTTCTTTTTTGTAGGAAAGACCACATGATCTTGCTGAAAGTGGTATGTCTAACCATATTTTTGGTATAGTAAGTATTTCCACGACTAAACATAGAGAATACTCTCTCGAAATAATTGAGATCTAATTAAAGAGTTGATATTTTTTTTCTCTTTTGATCTTAGATGAAGTGATAATCCACTAAAATTAAACTCACACACAATTGTGAGGTCTCGGGTCACGACGTCCGGCTTTGCAATGTCGATATTTGTCAGTTGAGTTAGGACTTCTAGACAATGGTTGATATCTTTTAATAAATGGTTTTAATATTATGGATTAGAAATCTTAAACCAAATTGTTTATTGTATTGTAGACACTTCTATTCTAGAGTGGCATTTGTTGGAGCTTATAGAGAAGAGTGTTTATAGAATAATCTTCTCGATCTTCATTTTTTGTGCGGATTTCATTTAATATATTGAAATAAAATAAATGAGTATCATTCAAATGTAATGATATCGAGTTGTTAGTGGAACCTATTAGTAAATTTGTATAGGTGTTGGGTTAGAGGAATTTAGTGTTGGTTCTTTTGTGCTTATGATATAGACTGCATGGTTTTCTCCACTTAGTTGTGTAGAGGTGGGGAAGTTTGGGCCTCTATACCGCCTTAACCTCAGTGAATGACCTCCACCTATTAAATTTGGTTGTATATTGCATGCATGTAATTAGATTTTTCCTCAATTATTGTAACACTTTATGTCAATAACTTGATTAGATAACTTGATTAGATAGAAAAATCAATTATTGTAACACTTTATATCAATAACTTGATTAGATAGAAAATAATTGATTTTTCCTCAATAATTGTACATATTTTGTAGTTAGGTTTGAGATATAAGAACAAGCTATTTTCCCCTAAAAAAAGACATGCAATTTTGATCTCATTTGTTTACAAAATTTAGTAGCATTTTGAAAAAGCTTCAATTTATTTTAATTTTCATATAAATCGAACTTGATAAAAAAATATATTGGGGAAGCCAAAGAAATTTTCTATAGAATTTAAAAAAGCTTCAATTTATTTTAATTTTCATATAAATCGAAATTGATAAAAAATATATTGGGGAAGCCAAAGAAACTTTCTATAGAATTTAAAAACAAAAATTTAAAAGTAGTGAAAAAATATTATATACCATATATTGTATAGGTAAAAGAAAAAATTAAAGATGTCAATGTGAATTTAGTTCAACTGATAGAAACATTGTATGATATATGTTGGGGTTGGAGTTTGACCTTCAAACACCCTATTTATTCTCTTTAAAAATGTAATTTATAATCCCTAAGCTAATTGAAAGGAAATAATAATGTATAATTATTAGACTAATTAAAAGAAAAAAAAATGAAGATGTCCACATAAAACAAGTTGATTATGATGCTCGTGCATTCCAGTTTATATACGTAAATCACACTCGAACAACAACAAATTTAAAATGGTAAGCTTAAAATAGGATAGACAAGTCTTTGATAACACAAATTTAAAATTGCCTCTTTGATGTCATTGGCCTTTCTTTCCGTGATATGGGACTGCCTCGCCTGATTTTCAAGTTTCAAAACAATTCGCACAATCTGATCCGAATCCAATAATTCGCACATACTTACATATAAATACAGCTATGCTTCACCTAATAAATTATAAGAAGAATGCTTCCTTCAAAAAAAAAAAAATTTATAAGAAGAATGCTAATGAGTGTCTTAAGAAATCAAATCTATATAGTAAAAATTTTGTAACAATTTGTTTATTAAATTTGGTGGACATATGATTTAGGTCAGATGAACTCCTTTCAGTCAATCGAGGGTTAGACGAGTACGGATACAACGAAATATGAGTTAGTTGAATCAATCAAAACTCGATAGACTTGATAATTGAGCATTTACATGTGCTCCATGTTTACATCACCACCAACTAAAGGAAACTAGAAGCACGAAACCACGTTTAGAGTGACGTGTCACGATAGGAAAAACTGAAATTGCCAGAAAACTGGAAAATCATACCAAATATGGGGCGTTGTGTATCCCCTACAATGAGAGAATTCATGAATTATCTGTGTAAATAGTCGAGCAACACTAAATTCTTTAGGTCAGACTGTTTTGGCTAGTAGGACTAGTGTTTACTTATAAATACCATATTTGTAAATTACCCCTCGCTTGATGAAATTTTTATGCAACATGTGAACCACCACTCCTAAAATCTTTATCTACAATGACATATTCATATCTTGGTCATTTTTTTCTTCAGAAAATACAATTGAGATGTACCACTCAATTGCTTTCGCCTATTATACCTTTTGACCAAAATCTAAGCACCAAAATACGAGGAAATATCTTTTAGTTTTTTATTTTTACAAAATTTCTCATGAACCAAATGGATATTAAGTGTAGAATTCATATTTATCGGTTGTTGTTTTTCCAAAACTTCAACCGTAGACAAACTTACATCTCTTGTGGTAGACCATATCTTCTTAGGCGAAGAAACCCTCACATGATCGGAAATTGGGACTACATTCGTCTATTTATTCATGTCAACGAGCTTGTTATCTTGACAAATTCCAACTCCATAACCATGGACTAGTTCAACTTGTGGTGTTCTCTAACCACAAGTTAAACTAGTCCATGGTTAGTTTGATATACGGCCACACTACATCCTCCTTAATAATAGAGTCCATGCTTTTGATATTCTCCTCAACAGTAGAGTCAATATAAGACGAGTCTATTTTAAAGTTTTGTGCGCACACACTCCTTCTCCAAGAGTTTATATTTGTATAAGATGTAGACATTATAAAAAGTACTTTATAAAATTATAATTCATTAATGGTATGTGAACGAGAAATTAATAAAATTGAAAAAACAAAAAGTAATAAATACTATATGACTTAATATGAAAAGTAATTTTAATGTTTTTTTTGTTGGTTTATGTAAAATGTTTTTTTTTTACGTTAAAGACAATTTCAATAACGAAAGTCTGACAATCAATCAAATGCCAAGACTGCAGAAATACAAGGTGGAGTTTCTTCGACCCATATGCAATCTAAATTTTAATGTTTCATTGATACTATGACATGACTTGTATTAGCGAGAATTTTTTTTTTTTCTTTTCAAAATAACTTATAATAAGGGACGGAAGAAGTAATGTTTTATAACATATTTCGAAATGTTTTTATTCTATATTGATAATTACCTTAATAATATGCAGCACTAGTATTTTGCTAATTATATAGCATATCCAATAACCAATTAAGGTATTTGTGACTTTTATTGAAAATTATTAATCGTTCCTTACTTTTTCTCATTAAATGGTTGAAGTAGCTTAAAGAAGCTACCGTAACATCAAATTAAAAAATTTAGTAAGAATAATTTGATATTTTTGATAAACTTAAAAGACCAAAAAAGATATTTTGCATACAATTAAAACTTTTTAAAGTGGAACAAGATCGATCTTTGAATAACTTTTTTTAAAGAATCTTTAAATAACTTTAATCATGACCATTATACGTGGTGTTTCTAAATAAAACCATCATATTAATAGGATCATGTAAGGTCTAGACACACTCCTCTTCATTAAAATATTATCTCTGCTTTAGGATAAATATCACATATTTGTTTCAAAATTGATGTCATTTTTACTTTTTACTATAGAATTAATTTTTTTTCAATTATGTCAACCAATTAATATTATGTGCACTATTTTAATTTTCACTTTGTATTTATGTTGATGTCAAACAAACCAATAACAAATAAGATTAGTTGACTCTTTTCTCTCTCTCTTCTCCTTCTCTTGTGTGAGCCGTCACCAAAACCCTAGTTTCATTTCCTTCATCCATCAAAGAGGGGTGATTTAGGGTCAATTTTTGACCCAAAATCACCCCTCTAAATCGTTTTTCTCTTTCCCTTTTATTGAAATAAGTGATTTTCACATCTATTTCGTTTTTCTTCCATGATTTCGTCGTCTTAGTGCGACGTTGTGTTGTTCGTCATCTTTGTGCGACGTTGTTTGTCGTCTTTCTTGTTTTATTCAGGTATTTGTTTGATTCACATTGTCAAATCAGCTTAGATCCAGTGCAGATCCAATAAATGACTTTGGCGTCTTCAACGTTGCAGATCCGTAGACATGGATATAGTCATATGTGTAGGCTTTTGTACTTTGTCGTCTTATGCTATTAACATGGATGTTCTGAGTTTGTTTGCAGATTCATCCTTTTGTTTTTAGCGAATTTGCATTGTATCGATGTACTATATCAATTTGAATGAATGAATATCATTTATTTTTGTCAAAAAAAAAAATTAGTTGAGTAAAAGCAACGCGACGTTTTTTGTATGTTAAATGCCAACATGACACATGCTAGTAAAAAAAAATACGAGTATAAATTATGTATTGCAAATTATACGAATTTATTTGTTTTTTTTTTTTAGGTAATACCAATTTATGTAAAATCTTTAATATATATCATTAGAGTATAAGTTATCACGACCCTTGTGTATTTATCAATCTTTATGAAAAGTCTTAACCGACATTAATTTTGAAACAAACAGTTAACCCTCATGTATTGCTGTGGAAAAACGATTACTAGCACTCAAATTGTATATTCTTTGTTCATCTTGTGCCACTGACTCACTGAATAGTGGAGGAAGACACGTGATGTATGTAGTCCAACTACAACGTGTAATTATATTTTTTTTTAATCAGTAAAATTTTATTAAAAACCGGATCTCTGCACAAGACGAATAGAGATCGGTGAAACAAAAAGTACAAACAAAAGGCGTCGTATACAAGCGAAACACCCGAAAACAAAACACCAACAAAGACCCCCTACGATCAACACCCATACGAACAACACCCACCAAAATAAACAACCCCACCTAAAATAGACTCTTGTAGAAACCGACCACTGAAAAATGACATCCATAACACCCATCGTCGCTACTCACATGAAAAGAACACCCTTGTAAAAGAAAACCCAATCCTCATCACCAAAACTGAACCACATCCATCTTTTCTGAAGATCAATCAGCCTCCACCACCGCACTAACTCCGGTCCACCGAAAGAACACCAACAAAAGCCCAAAACCAAACTTGGACCAAAGAATTGACTCCCGATCTCGAATCAAAGCGATCGGCCCACCAGTCTTCAGGACCAAATCAGAAGGCCACCTTATCCCCGGTCCACTAGAGAAACACCAAAGCCCGTCAAAACAAATTGCATAAAGACACTGGCTCCCGATCTCGAAGCAAAATAATCGGCCCACCAACATCCAGCACACAAAAACTAAGACAAATGACAAGATTTGCGGTTGTGCAAAACGTCAATCAAATCAAAACAAGGAGACTGCTCAGCTCAAAGGACATAAACAAGAGTAAGCGACAACGAATTAGGATCCAAAAAACATAGTCGGCCTTCACAAGGAATCTCCCACAACAACCACCACAATAACCACCCTCCTCCTAACCAACCAACACCAACCACCCCCCTTAAAAAACTCCCATCCGCCAACCGTTTCAACACCAGATCCGCGACCCCCCATCCAAACCACATCGAGACAGCCCCACGTACACCCACACAAACGGAAACACCACCACGACCACACATCATCGCCACCACCACCTCAAAACGAACCACCACCACCACCACAAAAACTACCCCACCAAACCGCCTCACCAAGAAACAATCGGCCACACAAACACGAATCTAGAGGGAGACGAAACCGAACAACAAAACACGGGCAGCAACGCCGGTTTGAAGCGGAAACACAACCTAGATCGTATAAAGGTGGCCACCGAGAACAAGGAAAAGACACCACCACCACCACACATCACCGCCACCACCAAGACAAAGTCCAAAAAATCGGCCTTTCCCCTAACAGTCACGGCACCAAAACCCAAAACCGACACTAGCGGCTAAACAACCGCAGTTGCTATAACCCACCACCACCGCCGTGACATATCCACCACCAACAACAAAGATGTACCGCAAAAGGATAAAATTCAAGACATTAAGTGTAATTAGTTTAAAAAAAACTATTCATGTAGCCATTAAGCATTTTTTTTATAAGCCATCAAGCATTTGATTGATCCCATCTACAAGTTGGTGTTACTTTAGATTTCTGCTCTTCCCCTACACGTTTCGCTCCCACCCAGCTAAATGGACACTAATGCCCCTGCGTTAGTTAAGTCACGCAGCGTGACTTAACTAACGCACGTTGTAATTGCTGCGTGACTTAAGTAGCGCGGCGTGAGTTAAGTCACGCATCGTGACTTAAGTCATATAACAGCAAAACAGACGCCCAATTCCCTCATTTTCTAAACTTTCCAAAACACGAAAATTTCCCCTCCAAGTGCGATTTTCACCATTCTTGCGCCATTCAAACCCAATTTCTCCCACAATATCCTACTTCATTGCATTTTTTTTGTTGAAATTTTCGAATTTTATAAGAAATTTAACATTTTTAGGTTTATATAAATTTTGCTTGCATGTTAGTTTTTATGATTGTTAGTGATGAATTAAGTTAGGAATAGTATTTTAGATGTTGTTTAGAGCGAAATGTGGTAGTTTTAGGTATTTGAAATTGTTTGATTTTAAGTTGATTGAAAGTTGCATTGTAGGTGTTTGATAAAATGTCTCAATGATTTTTTTTTGTTTTGTTTTTTGGATTGTTAATGATGAAATTAGTTAGAAATATGTTCGTTAATGTTGATTAAAGTTAGTTTCAGGACAATGTGGTAGTTTACAGATTGAATTTTAGTTTACAGATTGAATTGTTGTTGTTGATTATAAGTGTTGCTGTTGTTCAATTGTTGGAAATGCTGTGCAGATATGTCTCGGAGGAATACGTCTCAGAGACGGCCTGAGCCGCCTCAGGATAGGAGTGACAGATTTAGGGCAGGGAGGCCTTCCCCTACTGATAGTTTACGGAGGGAGAAACAAACATTACACCCTCCTATGACTGCTCGAGGGAGAGGTGGGGGAATGAGACTTGCTAGAGTTGATGCTACGGGGGGATCATCGTCCTAGAGGGGCTATACCAGGCATAAGACCCGACGTAGTATCAGCAGGATTATCAGGTGTCTCAGCAGCCGCAAGATCAGGCGTATCATTTTGAGGCACCTCAACCTCACCAGTATCAGTTTGATGCGTATCAGCAGCATCAATATGAGGATCATCATGAGCAGCCTGTTATTGAGCAGGAGCAGCCTGATATTAAGGAGCCTCAGCAGCAGGATGATATTGAGCAGCCTCAGCAGCATGATGGTGGGGGTCGTTTTCAAGGGGTGCCGAGGGTGGTGTACGAGGCCGGACCGGACGGTTATGCAGGGGGGCCTTCTGAGCTCACGCATTTACCTCACTTTGGGGGACATGTGGCATGCATGATTTGGGTCGATGCCGATGTAAGTATATTTTAATGTTTATTTTATTTCTTTTACTATTTATACAACTTATTCTAATTATTATTTTACTTATTTAATGTTAGAATTAAAATTTCTGTTAGAATATATTTAATGTTTATATTACTTATTATTTATTTAACGGTGTTGTTTGTTGTTTTTTGTTTTTGTATTTCAGTTTCGAAAAAAACATAGGGTGAAAGGTATCTCGCACGGGAAGAAGCTGAGCCTTAAAAACCTGACAATCCCTCTGCCGGGTGCACAAAACCAATGGTTTTGGGATGAAGTGAATATGTCCGGTCTTACTCCCCTCCTGACTAGTGGGTACGAGAACATCTCTCATGGGTTCGTTTGTGCGATGACAGAGAGATGACATGAGGAGATCAACAGCTTCCATCTACCTGTTGGAGAGATGACCGTCACACTAGATGATGTGGCGTGTCTCCTAGGCATCCCCATCACTGGGAGGCTCCTTCCTGATAGAGAGTTAACCCGTGACGAGGGGTTAGAGATGATGCAGGTGGACCTACTTTTTACAGCGGAGGCTGCCACTAAGGAGATGAAAAAATAAGGTGCTGCTCACATCAGTTTTGGTGTACTGAAGAGGCACTACGAGGAGCTCTTGAATAGGTGTAATCAGCTGCTTGAGCCTGACACACAGGAGGAGGAAGACGAACGAGCTCAAGTTAGGCTGGCCTGCATTAAGGCGTTTTTGTTGCTCTTGCTTGGCTGGACCATTTTTCCGGCAAGAACAGCAAAAACATTAATCTGTTGTGGCTGCTTGCGCTGCAAGATATGGACGAGTTGGACAGCTGGTCATGGGGTGGGATGGGACTCACTTTCCCATATGAGCAACTATCTCTTGCCTCCAACTCATCTGTGGCCTCCTGTGGTGGTTACATTGACCTTGCTTGTGATAATATTTGTTTTTCTTCTTTTTTACTTATTGGATCGTAAATGTATAGTTGTTTGTATAATATTTGTGCTGATATAAATTTATTTCTTTGTGTTTGCAGAGATGGACTTTGACACACTTAACGAACATCATTCCGAGGATTGAAGATGAGGACTACGACCCTACTATTTCCCCGCATGTCAGTCAATGGAAACCTCCCAGGGGCTTTTCTAATCCTAGACACTACCGAGCTGCCATTGATTTGTTGGATCATTCTCATGTCACCTGGAGGCTGTACGAGAGACGACGACACATCACAACTTTTCAGGACATATGCTAGTACTCCGGATGGATCATGGCCGACAACGACAGGATGGTCCGTCATTTGCCAGAGCGGGTTCTTAGGCAATACGGGTATGTCCAGACTATTCCCAGGGCTCCTACAGACATTGAGCTTTTTGCGGCAGATGACGTGGCCCAGGCCTTCACGGAGTTTTCTCTACATGTCCTCAGTCACCAGCAGAGGGCTCATACTAAGGGGTACATGAGATGGTTCATTAGAGTATCACACCCTATTGTGAACCCCCCTGCGGCCATTCCTGACTACGCAGCTGATGCCCCTCCTCATCTTGTCCCTCCTTACGAGGAAGTTATTGTTGAGCAGCAGTGGGCCAGACATCCTCCCGACCCATACCAGATCATCAACAACATCAGGGCCAGAGTGGACGGTGTAATGGGACATCCTGTTGTGTTTCATAATCCATAGGAGGTTATGCGCCTGATGCAGGGCATACAGTCTGAGTGGAGCATGCTGGAGCAGATGCCGGCTCCGCGGAAGAGGAGTAGGAGTCCACGGGATGGACCAGTATGACTTGTGT
>Ga0315913_1010066_pt1 | contig 10978 bp, 5 predicted proteins | sample MpolsnodulesMG_FD_207736 | JGI IMG/M metagenome (GOLD analysis project Ga0315913, IMG submission 207736) | Medicago polymorpha root nodule microbial communities from Los Angeles, California, United States - small nodules | ecosystem: Host-associated > Plants > Roots > Nodule | place: USA... | reverse complement strand
ATATAAAGATATCTCTAGAATGCATGTCTAAGAGAGTGAAACCTTTGTAACTAGATTTATAACCAAGGAAAATAGACTTTCTAGCTCTGGGATGCAGTTTAGTTCTATGAACTTGTAAAGATGATGCATAACACAAACAACCAAACACTTTGAAAGAAGAAATATCAAGAAGTTTATTATATAAAACTTGAAAAGGGGATTGGTTTTGAAGAATTGGAGTAGTGATTCTATTGATAAGAAAAACTGCACGAAGTATGGCATAAGACCAATATGAAGATGGAAGTTTGGATTGAAAAAGGAGGGCTCTGCCAACATTAAGAATATGTTGGTGTTTTCTTTCAACTCTGGCATTTTATTGAGCAGTTTCAACACAAGATTTTTGATTTAATATACCAAGAGAAGCATAAAATTCAGAAAGCATGAACTCAGGACCATTGTCAGACCTGATAAATTTTGGGGTGACTTGAAACTGGTTTTCGATCATGGTAATAAAGGATTTGACATGATTAGCAGCTTCTGCTTTAGATTTAAGTAATATGATCCATAGAAATCTACTATGATCATCAACAATAGTTAGAAAATATTTGTGACTGTAACGCCCTATTTCTATTAAAGCGATAAAACACGCGAATAAAGCATAAATTCAAGAAATAGACGCTACGTCATCAACAAAAACAAATTTAGCATGCATATATAAATTCTCAATAGTCGCAACGAATATAAATCATACATCTCCAAAGTATACATTCCATGAGATCAATATACATCATCATATAAAATCTCCAAATCCCGACATATGAGTCAAATCTCAATAACAAATAAATCCAACAAAAACATGAAGACCGACGTCCTAATCAGAGCCTAATCTAAGACTCCAAGAAACAATAACGGAGATTAGCTTCTGCTATCCAAGCACTCACCAAAAGCAAACTACTCCTTCACTCCGTCTACCCATTCATACAAACAGGTAGGCGGTCAAAACCACTAGGGGTAAGCTTCACATCAATCATAATCAACATAAACAGTTTGACATAAATGAATCAAATTAAGTCTCAATTCATTATCAAGAGCAATTAACTTTCATATGCATATACACACAACAATTATAATGTCACGAGTATATATTCATCAAACACACTTACCAACAACAACCATCATTCACATACAACACTTAAGACTCATGTCAATATGATATGCACCTATATACGACACTTACATGCATGTGGTACCATATCACCGACAACTAGATGCCAACCGTACATCTTATGTAAGAGTACACCTCCTCTTACGATTCAACTATGTAAAAGTACACCTCCTTATACATTTCTCATATGACTCAATATGATTTATGATGCATGGACATACCAGTAAAGACCTAATAATGCAAAATCTCCAACATAAATATCCACCAACAACAATGTAAAAGTACACCATCATTTACGTTGATCAACTTCAACAACAATTGCATTGTCAAGTATTTAAGTCCACACAATCAATCAAGTCATAATTGAATTAAGAGTCATCACCACATCATTATCAATCATTTAGCATATATGTAATCACCAACAAAATCACCATCACTTAACATATATGCATTCACCAACAATATCACAATCAAGTAACATATATGTATTCACCAAGAATATCACAATCATTCAACATATATGTATTCACCAACATTGACTTTATCATATAATTCAACAACATCATACTATTTCTCATAATCCAAGTAAATGAGAAAATACAACACCTTATGATAAACATCATATTCACACCTAACAATCATTCACATATCTTCATATAATCATATAAATCTATTCACGAAAGATTTATAAGGTAATCGGCTTTACAAAACCATTTTCGACAAAGTTCGTTTCTCATTTTACAACTTGAAAATAATTGAAACAATTGGACTAAAACCAAGTAAACAAACTCTAGGGCCTCGACTATGTATACACTTAGGTCACATATGAGTGTAGTTGTATATACATGTGCGTTTCACCGGCCGACTACGACAAAATCATCAAAATCATAAAGTTACGATAAGTTCGTATCATTTCTTCTATATTGCAAGACCAAATCATTTTCAAAACAAAACCCAGTTAGGTTCAACAAGACATAGCTTAAATACTTTTAAACCTATTAATTAAACTCCTAGTACTTCTAGTTTTGAGGTTTGGAAACATTCCATAAGATTTGGGTTGACTTAGAAATAGTTATGCGGAATTTTCATAAAATTTCACCAAGACCTCCTTTGAGTGTTTTCATCATAACTCAAAATCTAAAAATCATTTTCAAGTCAAACCAAAGCCAATGGAAAGCTAACAAAATTATATAAAACTTTCATGTTTACACCAAAAGCCAATTCAAAACAGAAAAGGACGAAAAATGTGAATGTTTTCCAGAAAATCGGTGGCCGAATTGCAACACTCGGGGCCCAATTTTTGTCGAACCAAAACTGGAAAAACAGCTCAGAAATCGGTGGCCGATTTTGGCAATTCGGTAGCCGATTTTGGGCTTCAAAACAATTCAAAAATCAGTTTAACAATGCGCTTTTCACTTAAGAATCACTCTTAAATCACTAAACTCAAGCACAACACTCCCAAATCAATTCAAAACATTGTCTAGGGTCATAACACTTGTAATACCCACTTACACCGATTCAAATTATTAAGTTCACACCAAAATCATAATCAACCCATTTTTGTTCAAACTCATTAAAGAACAACAACTTCATCACATAGTCATGAATTCCACCACAAATCAACAACAACATGTCACAATTCATCAATTGAGCATAACTCACAAACTACTCATTTATATACATCATGAACATGCAAATTCTTCATCAACAACTCAATTATCATCAAATTCAACTACTCAAATATATCACTAAAACAAGAGCACGAATTTCAACAATTAAGTTCACAATAATCACTTATTTCAAATAAGCACTTTTGCATAGAATCAGAGAAGAGATTAAACTAAGAGATTGTGAATGAAATCTAACCCCCTTACCTCAATAAGCAATAATCCTAGCAAAAGCTTCAATCAAGCTCCTAGAATCCCTAGCTCTTCTTGGTTCTTCAAGCTTTTCTCTATAACCCTCTTCTCCTCCTCTTGCCTCTTTCTCTCTCTACCTCTTCCAAAACTTATGAAAATGATTGTGTAACCCTATTTTCTTTAATGACTAATGCTTATATAGTTCTTACACAATTGGACTTCAACTCCTCAATGTCTTAATAGGCTCTCAACACTTATAAACTAGCCCCCAAAGTTTCTATCTATTAACAGTTAAAAATAATAATAATAACGATCACTTACCGGTTATAAAATAAATTACTACAACCCACTAGTAACTTAATAAAATAACAATGGCTCTCACCTAAGCATTAAAATAATCTTTATCGTGAAATTACTAAATTACCCTTCTAACACCGAAGCCCACTAATCTCAACCAAAATACACATAGAGGCAATTAATCACACATTAAAACAATTAAAAAATAATCTAGCGAAAATTGGGCTGTACAGTGACCATGAACAAAAGGAATAGACAAAGGACCTCATATGTCAAGATGCAACAATTCAAAATTGGAAGATGCATGAGATAAACTGGAAGTAAAAGGAATATGTTTTTGTTTGGCAAATGTCACATGTTGCTTTATTATCATTAATTATTGAAGAGTTCAAAGATGACATTTTATCCATTCTTTGATGAGATAAATGTCCCAATCTAAAATGCCATAAGGCCTTAACAGGAATAGAATGACTTGAATTACAAGTAACAGTAGAAACAGAAGTACAGGGTACATATATTGTGCTAGAAATGAAATTGATAGAAGCTAAATTTGAACTATGAAACTTGTATAAGCCATCTTGTTCACTAGCCAAACCAATCATCTTCAATGATGTTTTGTCCTGTATAATACATTGTTTAACAGAGAAATGAAAAACACATGATAGAGACTAACACACCTTAGCAACAGACATAAGGTTCAACTTGAAAGTTGGAGAATATAGAACATTGGTAAGATAAAATTGAGGACTAAAAATGATAGTACCCGCTTGATCAATGTCAACAGTAGTGTTATTAGGCAAAGTAACATTAACAGGTTTAATGGGGTAAAGAGATGTAAAATGAGGTAAATAACTACAAATATGCTCATTAGCACCTGAATCAAGAAGCCAATAAGAATGAGAAGGTAAAGAACATGAATTCACATTGTATATACCTGCGGAAGAGGATGAAGCAGTGTATCAAGAAGTGATGTGAAGGGAAACACTTATGTGATTGGTAATGGGGCCAGGAGGAGGAGTGGGAACTGAGGAGAACAAATGTGCTTGTTGAAGCAATGATACGAGTTGATCAATCTTATCCTGAGCCAAACCAATATCACCATAAACATTGCCAATACCACCAGAAACATTGCTTGCATCAGAAGATTCAGCTGAAGAAGCATTAGCTTGTGAATGACCAGTAGGTTGTGATTGAACATGAGGATTAGGTTTGTTTGGAAAACCATGCTTCTGGTAACAAAACTCAATAGTATGATTATATCTATTGCAAAAGGAACAATATCTAGAAGAAGGTTTGTTGAAGGAACCTCTGCCACGCCCTTGAGGTCTTCTAGCATCTGAAGCATTCACAAGAACATAACCTTCTTCAAGAAAAGGAAGAGAAGGAGCCAATACATTGTTGCTCTCTTCTTGAATAATAAAAGAGAAAACTTTGTTCAATGAAGGTAAAGGATCAAGTAATAGAACTTGAGTCTTCACAACCGAAAATTGATCATCCAGGCCAGTTAGAAACTGAATAATCTGATCTTCAATTCTATACTCTTTGTTAACTCTCATTGCAGCACATCTACACTGAATTGGACAAGTGCAATTGGTAAGAGGACGATGAGAATAAAGTTCTTCCCATAATGCTTTCAATTCAGTGAAATATTCCAAAACAGATTTGGAACCTTGCTTGAGATTATTAATGGAGGAACGTAAATTTGCAATTCTAATGCGATCAACCTTTGAAAAACGCTCCTTAAGATCTTGCCAGACATCAAAAGTTGTATCATGAAAAACAAAGGTTTGTGCAATGGAGTCAAAAACTGAAGAATAAGCCAAGATTGCATGAGGTGATTGCACCTCTCCCACGCAGTTCTGTTAAGATCATCATCATCTTGAACAGGGAAGGATCCATTGATGAAAGAAAGCTTGTTCTTCGTACCAAGAGCACGCTGCATGGATCTACTCCACTCAAGATAATTGGAACCACTGAATTTGGGGGAAATTAACACAGAATGAGGACCTTCACTAGGATGAACATAGAACGGAGATTCAGTGACTTGACTAGCTTGTTGATTGCGCACCATGACGAACAAGAAAAATTCAAAGAATTGAAGATAAGGAAGTAACAATTCACGCGAAACGTGAAGAAAAGAAGAATCTCAACAAGAAATTGAGAACAGAAACAAGAAGAATCAAGTGAAACGAGAACGGATCACTAGTGAAATGAAGAAAAACAGAGAAATGAAGAAGCTTGAGCTTCAAGCTTCAATGGCGGAAAACGGATAGGATTGGATCGTAACAAACTCTCTCTCTCAAAGAGAGAAACCGATACCATATTATGAAGTAGAACAAAATGAATAAAAGTAAAATTCTCATTAATCTGATAAGTGTTTACAAGCTTATTTATAGATGATGGAGGGTACACTATAGCTAAGATAGAGTGACTGCATCTAATAATCTCTAATCACTAAGCTAAACTATCTTGCTTGCTCTCCAAGTTATCTTCTTCACACTTGTTGTGTAATATTATGAGTAGGGACTTAGCTTTTGTTAATTGAAGTGACACTATTATTTTACAACCGTCTCCAAGGGGATTTGAACTGATCTTTGAGTTTATAAGATCAGACTCCTACCGTTAAGGTGACACTTCATGCACAACATTAATTTAGCTCAATTAATAGCATAATGGTAAAGAGAACAGTGATACATTTGTAAAAGGTGAAATTTTGAAGGGGGAATATATCATCCATGGTAATAGAATAATGTCCTTTTATTTTGTTTTATTTGTGATCTGATAAACTTTCTTGGTATATACTCCGTATTCCTTAGATTTCTCGGTTCTTTCTCTTCCGGGTACATATTCTTTATTCCTTAGTTATTTATTTTGGAATATGAGACTGGAGAAAGTGACAATGTTAATGTTCCATGGCATAAATGCTTGATTACTTATCACTTAACGTGTGGCATAATTCATGTTTTAGAACACAATAGTCTGTTCATATTCATATGTTTGAAACTTGAAATTTGCTGGTTTAATACTGTACAGGAAAAGCCGTGGCAAGAATTGGAACTACCTGAACCTGCTCTGTGCAATGGAGGTGTGCTGCTAGTGGAACTGCTTGGTAGAGTTAAAAAAAAAGGATCCACGTTTGAAATAGGGTTTGTTTCTCACACATATTCTATCAAGCTATCTCACTAAATGAATGTTGTTTGGACATTATTGACAAATTCCTTTTCATTTGTCCACTCTTAAATTTTGTTTATGCTCTCTGATGAACTTGGGTATTATGGGTTGTCGAAGTTCCACATCGTGTAGTATGGGATGTTTAGTTGAGTATTTAATTGGCTCAATACTTTTTAGTGTGGGTTCTCGATACACCCAAAAAGCAACTCTTACATGGTCGCAAGTCCAAATCAAATTTATTTGGTCACACACACACACAAATGTAAAGAAAAATTATTTAATCACATCATTCAAAGTCATTCTTTTTTAATTTTTCTCCATTTGTGAGTGTGTCCAAATAAAATTAATTTGGGGTTGTGTCCAAGTTAGAATTTCTCTAAGAGAAAACCCCAAATAACCTTAGAGATGAGGTATATAAAGTGTGTGATAGGGAGTTAGGGTTTACTTTTCGGCTTCGAGTTAGTGAGTCTTTGTTTTTCAATCAATAATAGGATTTCTTATTTTCAATTCAAATTCTTATCAATTTTTCATGTGCTTGAATAATTATCAATCTCATGACATCTATGGCCATTCAATAGTTTTGTCAAGTTTGTCAAGGGTTTTGGTAAAAATTCAACATATAATAAAAGATAATAATTAATCAAACTTTCATACTTTTACTTTGATTGATTATGATAATTTATCCTGATGTTATTTTCATGGGATCAAGAACCATAGCTTCACAAAATTGTTATCTATTTTCCATCAATGATAAATTTAATTACTATGGTGCAGTATCTCCCAAGTTCAAATTGAAGGACTACCGACTTCAGCGGCGTTTGATGTTAAAATTAATCATGGATCAGGAAAGTATACCTTGAAATACAACCATATAACTTATAATCTTATAACTTCAGCAACATCAAGAATTTCCTCATGCATATCTTCAGCATCATCAAGAATGCCGTCATTTACCGACACGTTGTTGATTTTGCTATTTGTTAGCTTAGTAGTGATTGTTTTCACTGCAAGCTTTAGATTTTCTGATATGATTATGAAGATGTAATTCTTATTAGCAATGAAGAACTGAGTTTACATGATATTTATATACACTCTATGTACTTTACATGCTATGCAAGTTTACAACCAAAGACTAACTAATGAGATGCTTTGAGGCGTGTGCACTATGGTGTTTCTATATTGGTTTGATAATATCTATTATTTATTATTAACTATTTTTATATTTAATATTTAATAAAATTGATGCCATATGAATTTCCAATTTTGCCCTTAGGAGGGGTAATTTGGTAATTCCATGCTCCATTAACCTTGGAAAGTGCCACCTCATCCAAATTATTATCTTTTTTATTATTTTCTAATTATTTTCTTTTTTATTCTTTTTTATTTATTTTATATTTTTTTTTATTTTACATTTATTTTATAAGAATAAAAATAATCCTAAATTCAGTTGCTTCTATATTGCCGTTGTGGGAGATTAAGGTATCGTTTGACCCGGCTTTTTTCCAATTTCTCTACATTTTTAAGGAGAAGTTAGGCCAAACACAATATCAATTAAGTACTTACTAAAAAAAATACTTTTTTGAATGCCTAAAATTGAATGGAATGAGCTTTAGCCAAAAGTTGTTGAAGGTTACTTTAAAAAACTATTTCTCGATAATTTATTTCACGAGCACCTCTTTTCAACTCACGTTGGGAACCTTTTTTTTTTTTTTAATATTATATTTCAATATGCTTTTTTTCTTCCATTTAAATTTATTTTATTTTATTTTTTTGAACCATTCCATTTAATTTTTTAAGGAGGTTCCATTTAATTTTATTATCTTTTTTTCAAAGGAATTTTATTATCTTATTATCACTTGTATATTTAATTTCAATATCGTTTAATCATCACAACCTCACAAATATTTTTATTCACGCTGTCATTTAATGATACCAGATATTTTTATTGCCTTTCTTCAACCTCACAAATATACACACACATTAACGTTTAGAGTAATATTTTATATTCGTCTGTCTGTTTTATTGTTACGTTAATGCATATATTTTTTTTTAGTGTTGCTTGGTTGAGTGCTACCTCGCCGACTTTTTTTTAACTATTTTTCAATTTTTATATTTTTAAAAACTTTTAAATATTTTCCAATTTTTTTATTTTTAACTATTTTCCAATTTTTTCTCTCAAATTTAGTTGCTTCTACACTGCCGTTGTGGGAGATTAAGATACCGTTTGACTCGAGTTTTTTTTTTCAACTTCTCTACATTTTTAAGGAGAAGTTAGGCCAAATACAATATCATTTAAATACTTACTAAAAAAGGTACTTTTTTAATGCATAAAATTGAATGGAATGAGCTTTGACCGAAAGTAGTTGAATGCTACTTCAAAAAACTACCTCCCGACAATTTATTTCACAAGCATCTCTCTTCAATATGTTTTCGTCTTCCATTTAATTTTTTTTTAACCGTTCCATTTAATTTTTTTAAGGAGGTTCCATTTAATTTTATTACCTTTTTTAAAGGAACTTTATTATCTTTTTATCACTTATATATTTAATTTCAATACCGTTTAATCATCACAACCTCACAAATATTTTTATTCACGCTGTCATTTAATGATACAAAATATTTTTATTTTCTTTCTTCAACCTCGCTAATACACACACACACACATTAGCGTTTAGAGTAATACTTTATGTGTATCTGTTTTTTTGTTACGCTAATGCGTATAATTTTTTTTTAGCGTTGCATAATGCTTATGATTATTTTTATAAAATTTTGATTTTAATTAAAAGTAAAATTGTAGTCCATGACACCACCAATGTAACAAATATAATATCATATAATATGAATTCTTATATTTTTGAAAGACACCAAAAATATGGTATTCTTATAACGAAATTTGTTATAGATTATAATTAAAATAGAAAAAACAAACTATTTTGATATTATTTATGTTATTATTTCAGGCTCCTTAAATTGTTTCTCCTATTCAAATATTTAACAAGTTATTTATATGATGATGCAAATTTGTATTCATGTTACACAAAATAAACGTTATTGAGTAAATATAGTATCCGTAAAAAAAATATCTTTTATTTTTTAACATTTTTAGCCTTCAGAAAATATTTTAAACATTTTTTATTTATTATCTTAATTCATAATAAATTCAAAGTTTTGTCCTCGTGAGCTTAACTCAGTTGATAGGAACAATGCATAAATATATGCCAAGTCCGGGGTTCGAACCCCGAACACCATAAAAAAAAAATCAAGGATTAATGTACAATATTTTGCCAAACAAATTTTAACTTAAATAGAGTTTTAAAACTAAAAAAACAAAGAAACCAAACAACTTTAGCTTCTTTCATAAAGACCTTTATTTTAACTTTGTTTTGAAGTAACTTTTAGACCGTAAAAAACCTTGCCCAAACGGTATCTAAGTTCAACTAGGAACACTGTTACACTTTCTTCTTCATAAGAGGTCATTTTCTTCCTTTTTTCATGGTTCTAAGATCATGCATGGCTTGAGTTGACTGATTTTTATGGCTTGAGGGGTTCATTTTTCGACACTGTTTTAGATTTTGCTTCATCATAGGTGGTTTTCTTCCTTTTTTCATGATTCTGCATTTTAAGGGTTTTTTTTTTAATTGTTAGTAGATTATGTACCAGAAATTGTTATGTTCCATGACTGTAGAAAAATCTTCCTTTATTATGTGGAGTATAGGTCATGATGATTGAATTTTAGCTCATGGTAAGGTTTTGACACAATTGTTATTTTAGCTTCTGGTACTGTAGTTGAAACAAAATTGATGCATGTGGGTTATTTTAGTTTTTGTGAGTAATCCTAAAGTTGTAACAGTTTTCATATTTGGTTTATTCTTTCCTATATTATTGAGCCGTACGAAAGTTGATTGGTGTAAATTTGTTTTGGTCAAATCATTGAGGTCCAAAAAGTTGATGATACCTAAATTTCTGCATTTAAGATCAGGTTGATTTGATGATACAAAAATTGATCACATAGAAATATGTTAGCTTCTTTCGATATCAGAATGATGTATTATTGTATTTCCATATAGGTTGATTTGGTTTCTTTCTCGGATTTAGGGTGATCGAGTTCATGTAATAACTCGATATAGAGAATTAGAGCATTGGAAGGCTTTGATCGAGGAAAACAAGACTTATACTTTGTATTGTCATGTATTTGATAGTGACATTGCATTTAATCCTTTTAAGGTTGTTTTTGGTTCTGGTACAAAGGTGCAGAAGTATGACAAGTTAACTAACGTTCTTACTCATGAATTTCGCTTTTAGTCATTTAAGGAAATTCAAGATGGAAAATTCAAAACTGACTATTTATATGGTATAGTTATGTGCTTTAATTTATTTTTGTGTTTTCTCCGATTATAATGTTCTTATAGATGTAATTTTTTTTTAAGAAATCATTGGGTTTCTTCATGAGATTGTCAAGATAACACCAATTGGGACTGGAAAGAAACCGTGCACGAACATTGTGTTT
>Ga0315913_1010064_pt1 | contig 10979 bp, 5 predicted proteins | sample MpolsnodulesMG_FD_207736 | JGI IMG/M metagenome (GOLD analysis project Ga0315913, IMG submission 207736) | Medicago polymorpha root nodule microbial communities from Los Angeles, California, United States - small nodules | ecosystem: Host-associated > Plants > Roots > Nodule | place: USA... | reverse complement strand
ATAGAAGGACCCAAACCGTTTTTGATGATGTGGCATATTCACTTAGGTGAATATAATTGTTTCCATGTAGTTTGGTTGAGTATGTACACTCCATCCAATCAATCAATGTCATGTTATATTTTCATACTAATTTATTCTAAAATAAATTTAAATGTAAACAAGTTTTTCCTAGCAGCTTTGTTCCTAGCATTTTACGGGCATTATGTTAGGTTTAAGAAAATAACCACCATACATAAAACATTATAATTTTTTTTCCTGGTGACTAGTTTTCATATCCTCATTGTTCTCCAATATATTTTTTCTAATCACATGATGCTTTGTTGTAAAACCTACCTTTCTATAGTTTTCAAAATATGATAACATATATTCTAATATTTTTTATGGTAGTAGTAATGCACATAGCCTTAGATTGCAGCTTTTTTCTAACCATATTAATAGCATACCAAAAAACCATATCAAGCAAAAACTCAACTTTCTAATGCATTAATCAAACTCTTTGCTCCACTTCATGTCTTTGCATGATTATCGCAACATTCATATAATTTCAACAAAGCCAGTCTTATTTTGGGACATTGAAATCTAATGACCATAACACTCTTCATTCGGCTTTCTCAATCTTATTTCTTATAAGTTTTAGGTTTTACTTCTCAATTTTGGGTTTTGGCTAATGAAATGTTGGGCTGAAGTCAGATAAATGTTTGGGGTCCTCTTTATGCTTTTCTCTATTTACACCCCCTATAGATTTGGCTATATACGCCCTGTCTACAAATTGTTTTTGTGCCCCCTACAGACATGAGCCCTCGGTCGTCGCACCCCAGGCATATGCCTAGAGTCGAGCATGTTGTCTAGAGGGTACCGACACCAAACCAAACTCCAAGGTACCTAAGAATTTAGCATTCACTTATAAGTTGCAGCAATTATTAAGCCACATTAAATACATGTAAGCAAAAATATGTCTAATAAGCGTTGTCATGTCATAGATGAGTATATAACAAAAATACGATCAATCAACTTGAGTTTGCCTGATAGTGTTGGCTTGAGATCTTGGAGTTTGTTTATCTCAATGTCTCAGATTTGATTCTCACTAATGCCAATTTTGGTTGGCTAATTTAGTTTCTTAAAAGAATGAGATAAGGAACCAAAATTCCAGAAGAAAAAAAAATTTAAGGACTAAATCTTATTTTTTTTGGTTTTGAATTTGAATTTTAGTAGAAAATTATTTTGAAACGAAGTAAAAATTCAACTCTACCCCATTTTACTTGAACATGTTGTGGTTTTAAAATTGACTTTCAAACAAAAAATTCACAACCGCCCCGAACATACCTAATTGTGTGAAGAAAAATAGTGTTATAAATTAAATATATTAAATGAAGTATTAAATTGGAAGAAACTTATTGTGACAAACTCTATCCAATCCTATTGAGCTCCTTCGTCATGATTCTCTTTTAGGAGATCTTCTTCACCTTCTTCAGAGTGATGCGGCTGGAACTTTTTACTTGAGAGAATGACTTTTTTATTCCGGTTGTTTTTCTTTCTTTTCGTTGTTTTTTCTCTTTTAGCTTTGTGTAAAAAAAAAAACTCTATCCCATTGAGATATTATAGCACTCCCAAATATGACATTTCAAATCCCTCCTTCATTCTTGACTTGAACTTAGCCATTTTCATTTGATCACAACCCGTTACGAGGAGGTCATCAAGATAGAGACACATCAACAATATAGGTAGGGATACTTACCTTTTGACATAGATACCATGTTCACTGATGCACTTTTCAAAATTCAGTTGTTGTCAATTCTCATACTATTTTTTTGACAAAGTCAATTCTCATATTTTATTTCATGCTCTAGGTGCCTATTTTAGACCATATAAAGCCTTTCTCAATATGTAAACTTTGTCCTCTTGGCCTGTTATTTCATATCATGGGTTTTGCTTCACAAATACTTCATCTAATGGCCCATTGAAGAATGTAGTATTTATAGCAAGTTGATATATTGATCAACCTTTATGACTAGCCATTGCCATCACAAGTCTTAATGTCTCAATTGTTGCAACTGAAGTGAAACACTTCATCAAATTCAAGATCATGCCTCTGTAGGAAGCTTCTGACTAGAAGTCTGGCCTTATACTCTGCAATCTCACCATTAGGCTTCGTTAGAGTTTTGTAGACCCATTTCACATCAATTGGTCTTATATAGGAAGTGACCGATGACAATTTTCTAACAAGTGTACTAGTTCGTCAACAAATAGTAAATTCATAAACGTTCGTCTCAACAGGGATCGTCTACTTATGATTAGGATATAAAATGACTCTAAAAGTGGACTGAAATCTCCATCTTCGTTAATTGCCGCATCAGATAGTACTTCATAATTGTTGAGCCATGTGGAAGTTTGTCTTGATTTATTAGATATCCTCACTTGGTTTGTGGTTGTTTGTGCACTTGCAATTTTATCTTCGTTGTTCTCAAGGTCTAGTACTACAACACTACTAGTATTGATTGCAACATCACCTTCCCAATCCCATATTTTGGTTTTATCTATCAAAGTAACTCTACTTCTGATATCACCTTTCATATTTGGATCATGAAAATTGTAAGCATAAATTGAATCATATCCATTTAAGATCATTTCCTCATCCTGGTCATCAAGCATTGTTCCTGTTTAAGATGGTTTTATTTCTTCTCTCAGCACCAACATTGTGTTGAGGTGTGTAAGGGGCGTGAATTCATGTACAATTCCTTTTTTTCACAAAAATTGTGAAATTCATTGGACTTAAACTACCTCATCCATCTTTTCTAAGCACATTAATATGAGTACATGACAACTACTTTGGTTTTCTACCGTTAATTTGAACTTCTTAAAAGTATCGAATACATCATTATTCCTCTTGATTGTGTAGCTCTACATTTTACTTGTAAATTCATCAATAAAGGAAACAAAATAGTTATTTCCACCTAGGGAAGTCTCTTGAAAAGTTCCATCAAATACATCTCTTATTTGAATCAACACTTTTCCCTCTCCTTTTGTAGTAATTGTGTTATTGTTAGTAAACTTTATCTCCCTCTTCACCTTTTCATCAATACTCACAACCCATTCTCTTTGGCATGCCATTTGATTTGAGAATCATGTGTCAAGGTACCGCAATTCATAACAATCATGATCTTGAATGGATTGCTCAGTCGTCTTTGTTACACTTTTTGTCTTTCACTCTCAACTTATGAGCTTCAAGTGAACCTTGCAAATCTTCAAGAATGAGAAATTGAAATGAAATAAGTGTTTAATCATGTGTAAAACATTTCACGACTTAGAAAACATCTTTATAATCATTGTCATGGAAATTGGTTTTTAAACACTTGAAATCTGGAACAATTTTGAAAACTCTCAACATATTTGTAGGGAAGCTTCATGTTGAAGAATTCTAGTTTCAGATTTTGATGGGGGGGGGGGGGACAAAATCTAGTTTTGGGCTTGGATTTGCAAGGAAGAAGGAAATGTTAGGAAGTGTTGAATTTGGTATTCAAAATTCTCAAGGATCATTCATATCCACCATTTTTAGTACGTAGATTGGAGTGACTTTTGCACCTTGATGTAAGAAATAATGTCCGTCAAAAATAGATGGACTAACTGTTTGGATATCATCAATCACGAAATAGGATTTCCTGCTACAACTGTGAGCCGTCTGATTAAAATAAATGGTCCATATTATTTTATTGTATAAAACTGTTTAAATCTGAATTATCCAATTTTAAATCAACAGACGCGGTCTATTATCAATCACATGATTTTTTTATCTCATATTTGCATGGAGGGGAACAATTATAACACCCCCCACCAACTTAGAAGTAAAACACAAAATATATACTCCTTCCGAGTGACCAAAATTGTTATTTTTTATTAATTTTGAGGATGCTTTTAGGTGTTTCAGATTGAAGGTAACATGAATTTTTATTTAGACTTCATAATATAATATGACTTCCATCGTGAAAGTTTAATGTTTGGGACGTCAAACTTGATCTCATTTGATTTTTGATAAGTAACATCATATTCTTTTGACAAATGATAAAATATTTTCATGTTTTCAAATGATAAAATCTTTCGATAAATTGTTTTCATGTTTTCATATTTATGGTGACGAATGATAATGAGCTCTCTGAGAACTTTTAGAGATAGTAAATCAATTGAATTATCAAATCACATAGGAGATAGTAAATTATGTTCTGAGAACTTTCATATTTGTTGGTTTTGGTTCGGCCCACCCAATTTTTGTTTTGTTTTGTTTTATTTTTTATTAATAATATATAGGAAGAGATGCATTTGACACACGATATTTTAGAGTGTCAGCACAGTTGAAATTTCAAAACATAATTTTATGGTGACCGCCATGATTAATGCATATCTCATTCACCGTTTATAAAAAAAATTATGATCAATTATATAAGAGGGCCCTTTTCTCAAACATGGCCTAAGGTCCATAAAATGCTATGAACGGGCCTTCATAGCTGCCACCCTTATGCTCAACGTACAAAAGAATGGAAAAATAGCAATTTTTCAATTCCTCTCAAACATGAAGGGTCTCTCTACAAGAATGAATAGTAGCAAGATATTGAAGGATGAAATTGGCTATAAATACAAGCTTTCTCTCAACAAAGAAAACATGAATTTTAACACAATCATAAGCCTACATACATATCTCAATATCAAATACTCTTACAAGGCTCAATTATATTCAAGGATCGCCATCCTAAGAGTACTTTGTAAGACAACCTTTCATCCTCTTAGTAGTGTGAAGTTGTAAATTTGATCCAAATATCAAAATGCACTTTGATTGTATATCATCAAGCTTGTCAAAAGGCACACCCTTGAGAGTTCTTCTCATACTATATAAACACTACCAATGTTTGTAATCAGTTCGATGTGGAACTTCCATCTTTTTCAATTCATATTAGACTAATTGTAAGTTTGAAGGCTTGTGTTTAGTCGTCCAACTTCCTTTCGGTTCCCAATTTATGTTCTAACGATCCCCCACTTAAAATGTTTTTAGTGTCCTTTAGCACCACGGACAAACTATATGCTTCAATCAACTTTTAATTACAAATAGAATGTTTGTTTTCGCGTCCAAAAGCTCTTAAACTTATTTGAAACTAAATATATACTAATATTTACGTAAACAAAGGTTCAATAACCTTTACAAAACCTTAATTCTTTGTTGTCAAAAGAATAATCGTGCATTTATGCATTTATACAATTTAAATTGTCTAATCAAAATTGAACGATTCATATTCTTTCTTTGTAAAACTAATTAAAAATAGGAAGTTAGAATGAGGACAACCTAGAACACATTCTTTTTAATGACAAATCAAATAGTTATAAATATAGGGTTATGTTAACAAGTGTCCTTAGGACACTTAAGGACACTTGTTAAGGAAACCAAAAATAGGACACTTGATTTTTAAAAAGTTTAATTCATCACTTTTCACCACTTTCCTATACAAAATTTCTATTTTCATCCCCTTAACCAATATCCTGAGTGCACTCTTTAACATTTTCCATATAAGAAACATAGTTTAAGAAGTCAACAAAAAGAAAACATGGTTTAAGTGATACTCCAACCCAATAAATGAAAAGTTGAGAAGCCAAAGTACAAAGTTTAGAAAAGAAGAGAATGCAAACAAAGTTCCCTAAAAAGAAAGCAACAATAAGAGGTGGTGATTGAGGATATATGCAAACAATCCATTTTTTGCATATATCAAACACGGCAAAAGTTGCGGGGAGTGAAATTTATGACAGCTTCTGCTTTTGTTATTTTGTGTTATTGAAGGGTGTGGCTCCCATTCCGCATGAGATTGCGCACTAATTAAACAAACAAAGATTTAATTGATTATAAGAGCAGAAAATGTCCGTCTTGAGAAAGTCAATGATTTCTATTTCCATTTTGGCATGATTTTAGTTTCTTTTAAAAAGTCAATTCAATGATGCCATCGGATCCAACAAAGAAAGAGAATGAAACAATGAGAATATAACTTTGACACTAACCCTACCATCATCCAAATCATTCACTAGTTTCAGTTTCAGCATCAATTGAAAATTTGAAATCATCATATTCTCCGTAAGTTTCAGCTTTGATTTTTTTTTATTCTCTCTCTTTTTTTCCCCTTTCGATAACAAAATGTTTATTGATAAGGACCAAGTTGTAAGGCTAATCAGAGATCAAATACAAGCAATATGAAATAGGTGATCATAAGCTTTGATCATTAAACGGGGGCTGAGTAGCTCAACAAATTTGAGTTAAGAGATTAATGGAGTTGAGGAGTTAAAAGTTTATGATTCAAGTTGTAACAACGAGAAAAATACTAAAATAACGCTGGCAGACTAACATTTCTCATTAATTTTTATTTTTTTATCTTTAAACCCATCAAATGCATAAAGGCTTCTTGATTATCTATTTCATGACGCAAACTAATTAACTAATTTGGATAATAAACTAACAATATTATAATTAACCGATCAAAGTATCATTACGGGTAAAGTTAAAATTAGCGCCATAAAGTAATGACAAAAAATGAAGGGAGTTTGTACGGTACACTCTTAAATTAAGGTGTACCGGTACACCTAGTTCATAAATTCATAAGTTAACAAAAAAAATTATGTAAAAAAGAGATATTTATCGACTTTTATATTTTAGAAAATACTATTCCATAAGAAAAAAAACGTCATTTCATTCTTTATAAGAACTATAGTAAATTTTTTAATATTTTATCAAAAAAATAATCAATATTCACTATTATGAGTAGTAAAAATTAAAAAAAATTGAATTTTGCTTTACCGACACTTTTGAGAAATAAAGTATAATTATTATAATTGTAAATGATAGAAAATATTTATTTCTAAAGAAAATAATTCATTTAAACACACGGGTGTACCGGTGCACTCAAAATTTTTGAGTGTACCGTAAAAATTGCCAAAAAGGAATACTTCTCTAATTTATTTGCCACAAAATTTTGTAACAGTTATCTAGGTTGAACTCTACACAACCAAAAAACTCATCTAAATTGAACTCTAAATTATCAAGAACATATACGAGGGTTAACAAAAAAATGATCGAGGTTTTTTTTTGGTTACAAAATGATCGAGCTTTGAAATCTACGAAGATATATTTTTTTGTGCTAACACATCTATGAAGATATAAAATGAACAAATATAGCAATCTCCATACAAATTAAAAAAGACATATATATATATATAAGATACACTTTATATAGACGTTAATTAAAGGATCTAAATCCAATCATCCAAAATGAAAGGAAATTTCTACAACTAACACATGAACACTAGAGGTACTACGTAACATATACTAGTAATTAATGATCAATAAATAAAAAGATATGTCATGGGTCGACCAACTCAACTACTCTCCCACATGCATATTGTTTTGTGGTAACTACATGATGATTATGATCAACTTGTTAAAAAAGTTTGACCTTCTTGAAATTCTTACCACCGCTAGGAGAAGTGGAAAATAAGGATTCAATCTCATGAGATAGATCAAGTGCAACTTGAGGAAGACAACAACCTTTTCGTTTTGTAGATTGACGCAGTTGTTTTGGTTTTCTAGGTGGAGGTGGAAGAGTCACTTGAATTTTGTGTTCCGTAGATGTTGGAGTCTTGAAACCATCGTTTAATGAATCAATATCTTTCTCTTCCTCGTATGATGGAATGTTGATCTTCAAATTCAAAGGAACATTGTTGTGTTGTTTCTTCTCTTCATGTTGTTGCACTAGTTGATGTATTGATTTAAGCTCTTTCATTGAAGGTTCTTGAACTTCCATATTTAATGGATAGATAATAGATAAAAAAAAACTATGTTGAAGAAGATATATTAAGAAGTAGTGGTTATAAATTTATATTTAAGAAGATGAGGTTGTTGATATGTAGCTAGTAGGGTGATGAGAATCCAAGAAAGAACGGAGAGGATAGAAACTTCATGAGATTTTTGTACTATAGGTGGTGGAGTGAAGGTGGGGAAGGTAGAAGTTAGAATTGGTGAAAGAGAGAGAGTGAAGGTTTGAAACGTCCACTTTGGCGAAGAATCCAATGCAAGCAAATGATGTCATTTTCTCCTTATATAAGGAACGATATCTAGTCTAGTCTAGCTTAATTTAAGTCATCACTTTTTCCCTTTCTCAAATTTTGCAAACATGATGCATATATACCCACGTGTTTTTGTTTTTTTATGGAGAATATTATAACTTATAAGTAAAAAAAAATCAAATTTTAAATTACACAAATGGTTTTTTTCAACGGAAAAAGCCAATCTTATTAGATAATAATTATAATAAAAGTATTCCTTAAAAAAAATACAATTAGTAATTGATCACAAATGAAGAATAAATGCAAGGTACTCGACCCACCGAAAAGAATACAAGGAACCTACTCTTCTAAACAAAGAAGACGGTTTGAAAATCAATCGCAATACAATCAAGAACCTTTAGACAAAATTCAATTTAGTTTTAAAATAAATATCTATAAAAATATGATACGACACTGCATAATTGGATAATGTGTACGTATTCAAACAAACTTTGAGTTTCACTATTCACCTTCTTTTTATTTATTTTACAGAAAACAATAATGTTCATGTTATACTTCTAGCCAAATGGATCTCTCACATTGCAGTAAATTTATTAACCATTGAGAATTAACAACATAATTTACATAGTGATTGATGGTCGGATTTAAGCAACTGTATCAAATCGTTTATCAAGTAATAAAGTGATCAGTAGATTGCGTATCCACATTGAATTGTCGTTCCAACCAAACAACTCACGTTACTTATTTGGAAACAATAAAATAAATAAAAGATAAGGGTTTAGAGTTTTGCAATTTAATCTCTTTGCAACAGAGCAAAGTTTACTTGTTTTGATTGCAGAATGTTTGCAGCGGTTAGGATTCTTTGAATCCCATCTATTTAATTGTTGGAATTACGTAACAGTTAAGTCTTATTCATGTTATTTATTGTTATCTATCTAAGTGATGAGTTCGTGGGGTTTTACCACCTATCAGTTGTCAAGTTGCACTTGTTGATTACTCGGGTAGGTACATGTGGGGCCTTACTCTCTCAGAGATATGAGCTCATTTCCCTCCAGCTGTCAAGTTTCACCTACTGTTCATGCGGATAGGTACGCGTGGGGTCTTACTCTCTCAGAGGCAATTGAAACATATACTTGAATTAGCGTTCCTAAATTCCCAATAGTATGGTCCAAATACTCCTAAAGGTTCGCTCATCTATGAATCTTAGTAGTACATAACACACTCTCCCTCTCGATAGTTCTACAAACAGACAACCCTATCACTGTCTACCTTACCAAGGTTCGAGGAGAATGAAGTTAATATGTTGATTTAAGTTGTGAAGTCACTTGTTCCCCTAATTACTAACCAATTAATTCCTGATTGGAGTAGGTTTGCACCAATATTAGGTTATGTCACCTCTCTAAGTACTTTTGTCTCATGGTTCTGCTCTATGGTTTGTTTCCCTAGTTACTAATCAATTACTTCCTGATTAAGTCATATATAAATATTAATATTAGGTATGTCATCTTCCTAAGTGCCTAAGCATCAGGGTTATGCTTCAGAGGAAACAAATCTTGCGTACGACAGTAAATTAAATAGCATAAAGAAAATAACAGAATAAAGACTTTAAATTAAATAAATTATCCAACAACCAGAATAGAGGTTCATCTTAGAACCCTAACCTAAAAAGATTTAAATACACATGGTAAATAAAGACAAATTACAAAAGAAATAAAACATACCCTAGAAAAACATAGAGTGAGGAGAGAAACTACTCCCTTGAAGCTCCTAGTGCTTGCCTTCCTCTTGAACCGCTTCGTTCTGAATGAGAAATTATGAATGATAGGAGAGGCATTGATAGGGAGAGTTTTCACCTGAAGATGGGCTAAAAAACCGGGCTTTTGCTACCAAAAAAGTAGAAAAATTCAGTCTTGGCCCGCAAGACTCATGTGCCAGGCGCCTAGGAGCATGCGCTAGGCGAATGTGAGTGATGTTTTTAGGCGCCAGGCTCCTAGTTCATGCGCAAGGCGCATGGCCATGCGCTAGGCGCCCCATTTTGTGCGCTTGGTGCATGTAAGTGTCTCGTGGGTGCTGAAACGTCTGTTTCTTCTTCTTCTTCTTTTTTTGCTTCCATATAAGATGTCTTGGAGTTTGGGAACATAATTCCTCCCTTTGTAATGTCTTATATGGCCTCCTTAATCTTCTTTCTTTGATCACCCCAAAGTCCTCACAAATCTTCAGATGTCTTGCTTTGCCGATTTGCCTAATTTCTTCGTGAATTACACCAAAACATCCTAAAATTGTTATGCTTCAGGAATAATAGAATTACATACTCAAATATAGAAAATATTACAAATGTCCCGACATCATAAGTAATTGTTCTAATACTCCTCTATTCAGGATGTAAAACCTACTGAAAATGATTGAAAAGCATGCTAAAAATAACGTAAGATGATATGTCATCACTCGCCAATTTTGTAATTCTAGACTTGAATCCGAGTCTCGGTTGACCTGAATAGCTCAAATCATCTGTACAAATTTCAATTGATCATCCATCTTGGTACCATTGATGAGATTGTGAGTAGTTATTATTTACTTTAAATGTTATGTGCATACACACGACCTTGTATTTGCATCAGGCATTGTTCAAATTTTTTTTATTTATTCTAATTAAAATTTAATTTAGAAAAGGGAGGTGATGCCACATCACTGTGTCGTGCAGTTCATGTGTATGTGCATGTCGTGCACAATAGCAATGCTCTAAAAAGAAACAAAGGGAATAATAAAAAGTGTGAAGCTTCATCCACTTTTATTGAGGTCCATATTAGAGGCATATTTTATTTTAGTTTTTTACTATTAGAAGCATCTTGTTAAGAAAGAAGTCTCATAATAAATGCCAGAATTATATGCGAAAG
>Ga0315913_1010060_pt1 | contig 10981 bp, 7 predicted proteins | sample MpolsnodulesMG_FD_207736 | JGI IMG/M metagenome (GOLD analysis project Ga0315913, IMG submission 207736) | Medicago polymorpha root nodule microbial communities from Los Angeles, California, United States - small nodules | ecosystem: Host-associated > Plants > Roots > Nodule | place: USA... | reverse complement strand
AGGGGAATGGTTAATAATAGTTCATGTATTAAGAAATGCTCTCCTATTCTAAGGCCTTTTTGAAAAATTTCTCATATAAATGACAATTTCTTGTAACCCGGTCTCATTACAACCCTTAAAGACCTTTGTGATCTATGCTTGATGCTTTCAAATGAATATGTTTGGGTGTATGCCTAACTTGATCTGGATGTTAACACATTGTCGGATGTGAGTCCCACTTCACATATGAGCGTAAATTTCACTTTTTACTTGTGAGGATTGTGTATTAGGTGTGATTCACACTTAATTTTGCTATTGACTTGGAATGAATGAAATGATGTTTGCATTTAGGATTTGTTTCACTTTCATGTTTTGATTCTAGGATAGTTGTAAATGTGAGTCTTGCACAATGCAATCTAAATTGAGTCATGCATGATCAAAACTTTTCAATCCAAATGTTTGATTTACTAAAAACCTTGTGAGTATCCTTTTTGCATTCATTCTCAAATTGGGCAAGCTTTTTGACACTTCATGTGTATTTTATGGTACTATTTGTAATTTTGGGTCTCTTATAAAGGTTGTCACTATTTTGTGTTTGAAAAGTTATCTTTTGAGTTAGGATATTTGTTCGAGGACAAGCAAAGGTTAAGTGTGGGGAGTTGATAAACCACTCAATTATATGTTTTATATTAATATTTTGGGTATGATTTATTACATTTTATTATATTATTAATTAGATAGCTATCTATTTTTACTTATAGAAAGTAGAAAAGAGAATTAATGAGAAGATTATATTATATATAAGATTCCAATCCATGCCTATGTGAAGCATAAAAACTCTCCCTACACAACATCAACGTGTTGCCATATGCATGATTTTCCCTTTTTAAAATAAAAGAAGTATATGCCCAAGAGAAATTGATTTTATAAGGAAAAGCTAGAGATTTGTTCATCTTCTAACAACAAGTGGCTTCACAATATAATGATAAAAGGTACTTTTTCTTGTCATCTAGCAACAAGTGGGAAGCACACAATTGAAAATTTAAGGAAGGCGGTGATGGAAAGAAGTAAATCCTTAGTGTTGAAGGAATTTTGGGGCGGCGAATTGGAATTTTACATTGCTATATATAGGGCATCGCAAATCAAAGGATGAGAGTTCTTTTTTGGAGATACTTCACACACTACAGATAGAATACACGCTGCAGAGAGGATTGGAATTGAGAGAAGAGAACACGAGAGAGAGTGCATAGTTTTAAAATATAGCTTATGATAAATAAAAAATTAGATAGGCAAATGTTAGTAATCATTTTCTTGTATCAGTATTTACAGTTTGAACAGAAGTCATTTAACTCCTCCAACTCCTTCCCTTAGCTTAAATTACTCAACCCAAAAAAATATACATTTATGATACGCTCAACTTTTTTCGTAAGTCTCAAATATGATTTATGAATCAACTTATTCAGAACATACACTTAATTAGCCCCATTCTCTTTGTGAGGGTAGAAATAGCTTATATATACAATCATGGCTTAATTAAGCTATTTACTAAACACTCCCTAAAAAAAAAAGCAATTAACACTAATCCTTGAAAATTTATTACTCACATATACAATTTTTTTTAGAAGCTAAATTAACTCATTCAATTGACACCGGGGAGAATCAAAACTGAGACCTTGAAGAAAAGCATACTCTCAGATCTCAAGTCAATACCACCGAACCAACCCATGTGGGTGTCCTATATATACAAATTAGCCGCAAAAATTACAAGTTGTAAGTTAAATTCAAAATGTCTTATCTTCATGCCGAATTTGTAACCATCTAACACCAACATTTCAGATTAAAGACTTGTTTGGTCTCTAACATGTGTGTCAACATCTAACATCAATATAGCACCGACAAGTATGGTTACATTCATATATTCCATTTTTTTTCTAATTATTATCGGTGACAATTTGTCAGTGTCTTTGTACTGATGAACAACACAGAGAGCAAAAAAAGGGGGAAATTGGGTACCTTGACTTCTCTGGCGAGGTAGACTATGCCGAATTTGCCTTTCCCAAGTGGTTTTCCGATCTCAAAGTCGTTGATGGAGCATTCCCCATCCACTTTTCGTCGCAAATGTTTGAATTATTTATTTGAGTCCCGCTTTTTTAAGAAGTGAATTCTTCCTTAAAGAAAAAAAACTTAAAAAGTGAAGACGCACTCCCAATTTTCTCCGAAATCAATTCAGTGTTCAATAAGAAAAATAAATCCATGGGAGGGACAATGCATAAGTAGGAGCCGGGTTTGAACCCGGACACCACATTTTTGGACTTTAATCCCTGAACCAAAAATCAATATCCCCAACTTGAATCTCAGGAAACAACCTCTTGGAATGCATTCCTTTCTGTGATGACTCATTTTATACGAGGGAATTCGATGTGATAACATATATAATTGATTTTGTAGAATACATGTGTTGTGTTCTCTTCATTCTTTTGACTTTTCTGAGGGCGCTACAAATCACTACGTTAACTATAAGACACTTCAATGCCAAGATTTTCAGTTAACTATCAAAAATTAAACTTAAATCCAACATCAGGATGATACCACATATATTTAGGGAGAATGTAATGTAATGTAGGTGAAATTAAAACTAAATAAAATTGTGTAATTTTTTAATTGATTTTGTGTACTTGTGCCACTTTATTCGAATTTATTCAATACACAATTTTTTTCGAATTCATGCTGGATTTAATTAACAATTTTATTTGAATTCACGCTGGGTTTAATTATCAATTTTATTCGAATTCATGCTGGTTTTAATTAGCCTTTGAAGACGTTATATTATTTAGATGCCAAAATCATAAAATAAATGCAAATATAAACAAAAATAATACACATAAAATCTCATTTTATTAATATAACTGATACATTTACATTAAGGTATGTTTCTTGTCTAGGGAAGGGGGATTGAGGTAAAACTAGATCTACAATAGAAGAATATGGAGGTGAAGCAAACCCCTATTGGGGGAAAGCAAAACCCTCTTGGGGTGCAAGGTGATGGGGAGAAAGGGAAGAGGAAGGAGAAATAGATTGTGGGGGAGAAAGAGACTGGGGTAAGGTATGTTTCTTGTCTAATGCGAAAAAGACCTTTAATGTCAGCCTTACACCCAAACAAATCACACTTCTTTGTAGTGTTTTTCCATCTCCATTGACCGTTCATACAATTCTTGAAATTTTCAAAGAGGCCTCTTTCTATGAAAGACCAGGGATCGAAAAACATTGTTGTTGTAGAAGGAAGAGGAGGAGAGAGTGAGGAGGAAAGAATGTGAGAAATGATGAAGGTTGGAGGAGTATTTACAGGGGGAGAGAAAGCCTAGGTTGTATCCAACCATTATGGTGAGTCAAAAACGTGTTTTAACATCTAACCACATCCAAAAACGTGTTTTAACACCTAACCACCATCCAAAAACGTGTTTTATGTGGTGCAGAAAGGTGTGTGAGTTAACTCACACCACCGTCCAAAGATGCGTGACTTAACTCACGCAGGGATATTTCAGTCATTTCAGCTGGGAACGAGCGTTTATTGGTGGGAGAAAAGCAGTTTTTTTTTCTTCTTTAGAGCAAATAGTCACTTTAGTTACTGACTCTACACCTCACTGTCACATAGGTCCCTGACTCAGGATTAAATACAAATAAGTTCTTGACTCTGCACTTCCGTTATCACTTTAATCCTTGACGTTAAATAATTTTGTTAAGTGTGTCACAGAGATTATTGTTAAAGTAAAAAATGGTCACTTTAGTCCCTGAACCGAAAATCATTATCCCCAACTTGAATCTCAAATCCTAAATCCCTAAATGTCATCCTAAATACTTTAAATTGAAAATCTCAAATCCCTAATTTATTATCTTATTTGACAATATTAATATAACATTTTTATTTGTTTTTTTTTTCAAAATATAGGGTTCTATTATTTAAAATTAAAAAATAGAGATTAATGATATCAACATTTTTTTTTTTTTGTTACACAATTGGTTGTTTAATACTGTGGACAAAGTTTTATCGTTAAGCATAAAAAGAATACATAAAACTTTCAATACAATTTATAAAATGGTCACCATAAAAAAAATTAAACAAATGAAAAACTCATTCAAACATTTCATCAAACACTTGGAGTGCAAATTATACATAAACCCGAAAACTCATAACTACAACATAAACATGCAAACATCTAAACAATTAAGCAAAATAAGTCATTTACATGTAACATTGTATCATTTCTTGCCAAAAAAATGAAAATTTAAACAAACCCTAAAACTAAAAAAATTCTAATTTAAAAGGAAAAATCTAACATATAAACATAAAAAGGTTAATGGTGTTTGATTATGAAAACTTACTTGTTATTGAACTGTTTTTTAATTTGAACTTGAATGAAATTTGGATTTGGGTGATTTGAGAGAGATTTTTGAGATTTTAGATGTGAAAGAGGAAATGAGGTTCTGTCTGACCTTTAAAATGACACGCAGCGTGAGTTAAGTCATGCAGCTTTAACACATGCATGAGTTAACTCACGCCAAGGGCATTTTCATAAGTCCTGTTGGGAGTGAGCAAAACTTGTTGGGAGAAGAGCATAATTCAAGAAAAAAATTCATATTAATCCATGATATTTTTATGGGTTATGCTAATAAATGTCCTTAGGGTACTAGTTAAAAATTTTAAAAAAGGAAACAATTATTAAATTTTATGTAAAAAAAAGTTACTTTTTGGTATTTCAATTAGTCAAATACACAATTTCGAAGATACAATTTATACTTTTAGTTTCTAAACAAATGCCCCAAGGACACTTGTTAGGTAACAATTTGGTGCTTTATGTTTTTTTTCATTTCAATTTTGTCATTTTGATCCTTTTTCATATGGTTTTCCGATAAAGATATGAGAGATGTAGTGGTGGTTCTCAAATAAGGATGACTGATGTCGCGGTGGTTCATGATGCTCTGATGTGGAGGAAAGAAACTTACGCCGCGAAGAAGAATGGTGCATCCAGTCATCTTAGCACTTCAATACTCAAGTAAATATATGAGATATGTGGATTGTGTGCGGAAATTGGGTGAATCAGATTGTACCTTGAGCGTGACGCTGAGTCATGCTTATATAGATGAAGAGGCCGATAATTGCCTATGAGTTTTGCGGTGTGATTCCTTGAAGCCGTTAGAGATGATTCTAGTGTGCTTATGTGCAACAATATGCACATGGCTCCATGCACACCTTCACGATAATTTTCTTTGAGTAATGTGGGTCTTGGCTTTATTAGGCCATTTGTATTGGGATTTATGTCGGTCTGGAACAGTTGCATTGGAAGTGAAATAGAACAATTAACAATTTAACCCTTGGTGACACAAGTTTATCTACTGCCATAAGTTTTGTGGTTGAAGATTTATAGAATGGGTCTCTTTGGATTGACTTTTTTGTATTTATCTACTAACAAAAGATTTGCTATGTTTTACAACAATTCAACAAGCACACCGATTTATGCAAGTTTATGTGCATCGTGGACTACATAAATAGTCGGTGCAATGTGGACCACTGAAAAGTCTTGTACTTGACGTGTTCAGATTATAAAATCCAAAATGTACCCCACCATTCAAATGTACCACACCATAAAAAGTACGATTTTTAAGACATTATATGTCTGATTTTGGGATATTTTGGTCATACTCATTACGTTTTTTTGGTAGGTCAGCAACTAATCAACAAGACTTGACCATGTTTTTTTGACAATGAATTGATAAAATGTTACACTCTATACACTCATTCTTTACAAATCCTCCCTGTAAATATCCACCAATCTCACATTCTCTCCTTCACTTTTCTCCTCTCATTTTTGATTATTTTAAATTGCCTTGTTAATATTATATGTCAATGTTGGTTATTTAAACTTGGGCAATATAAAGTTTTAGATCATATAATCCAAAACATGGTTCAAATTATATAATTGGAGCAAAGTGTGTTTCGAGAAAAAAGTAGGGCACTTGAGTAACTCCCAAATTTAATCATCAAATCTCATTGGTTTCGAATACTATGTTTTCTGTCACAAAATTTTGGTTGATTTATAGGCTTGAATGAGAATATCCCAGCTGAAAAAATGTGTTCTCCTTGCAACTTTTTCTTTAGGCTTAGTGAAGATGAAGTAGAAGCTGAGGCTATAGCACAATTTGGTTCATTGTTACTTAACTACTTAAAGCTACACACTTTGATTCTCATCACATATTTTTTAAATAAAAAAGGTAGTTTCACTTTGAATTCTCCTTGTTCATTTGGGATTTAAAGATTTGAGGATTAAATTCAGGATTTAGGAATTTAAAAGATTTAATTTAATGATATTGATTTTTGGTTCAGGGATCAAATTGACAATTTGTACTTTCACTTTAGTTATCTGTGACACCTTATGCACGCCACCTCATCAGTTAACAGAAGTTTTTAATGTCAAAGACTAAACTGATAACGGAAGTGTACATACTACTTTGTATTTAATCGTGAGTCATGAACCTTTGTGACAGCGAGGTGCAAAATCAGGGATTAAAGTGACCATTTACTCATTTAATATTGTTCGGGTCAGTCCATTTGAATATTGTTTGGGCCAAAGAATGAATGAATGAATGAATACCCCGGTTTCAATTACATCAAACCGAAGAAAACCTACTGTATATATATAATCCTAAATCTCTTCTGTTGAGTGTGCAGTGCAGCGCCGCATTCTCAGATTCTCATTTTCAGATACTATTGAATGTGCGGCGCCGCATTCTCTAAGATTTTCATTTTCAGATAATTCGCTCCCAAATTCATACTCACATACTCATTCCATACACTATCTAGAATCTAGACTAGACTAGGGTACGCGTTAAACTCTCTCTCAACATCCCCAATGATAGAGCTCCGGCTACAATCTTCGTTGCAAGTTCCCACTAAGCTTCGGCATAAGGACTTGCTTTTGTGTTCAACTGTGATTTCTTTGATTAATTGGGTAATAGATTTTTCCTTAAACTTCCATCAATTTATAGTGTTATGTTTATCAGTTATATGTTTTCATATTTAACTACAAACTTGGGTGTTATTTCTAGAAATTAGTATGGGTGATTAATTAGTGAATAAGGGATTTTCTTTTAATTTTTGTTGGAAAAATTAAGCCTAAGGGTTTAGGATTTCGACTTAGCACTAAACCATAAGGTAACTGTCATTGTAATTTTTGTTGGAAAAATAAACACTTAAAGATTAAATTTTGTTTGTTACATAATTTAAGATTATATTTGATTTGGATAGTTGATGAACAAGAAGTTGTTCTGGTTTTTGTTAAGTGTATTTGTTATGTATTTTAGATTCCTAAATGCTATCTAGTTTTGTTGTTTTGCTTCATATGATGGTGAATGAATTAAAACACTTAATTCAATTTTGTTTGTTGCATTATATAATATTATACTTGATTTGGATAATTGATGAACAATAAGCTGTTCTGGTTTTTGTCAAGTGTATTTGTGATTTGTTTTAGATTATTAAATGCTATCTAGTTTTGTGGTTTTGCTTCATAAGTTGGTGAATGAGATTTTGCTAATAGTTGTCTTGTGATTGTGCTGAAATGGGTAATTCGCTATATGTGGTCTATATGTTATCTAGAATATTTGTAATTAATCTTTCTCCCTTGATGCAGAGAAATACACTTCTCCAAAGCACCAGAAGCTAACTACTTGGATGCTGCTATTGTCACTACGCTTCAAATTCGTACAACTCAACTTCCCGTAGATATATTAGTATTCCTTACTGGTCAAGAAGAAATTGAAACCGTAGAAGAAATTCTTAAGCATCCAATGAGAGGTTTGGGGGCTAAAATAGCTGAGTTAATTATACGCCCTATATATGCCAACCTACCAACTGAAATACAAGCTAGAATTTTTGAACCCACACCTAAAGGGTTTAGAAAGGTAGTCCTTGCCACCAATATTGCAGAAACGTAATTGACAATTGATGGGATCAAGTATGTCATTGATCAAGGATTCTTTAAGATGAAATGGATTCTTTACTAGTAACTCCCATCTCAAAAGCTTCAGCAATGCAAAAAGTTGGTCGGTCTATCAGATTAGGTTTTAGTCAGTGCTTCCGATTGTATACTGCATATAGTTTTCAAAATGATTTGGATGATAACACGATACCCGAAATACAAAGGACTGGCCTTACAAATGTAGTCTTAACTTTAAACAGTCTTTGTCTTAAGAATTGCAAGTTGTTCCGTTTCGATTTTATGAATACGCCGCAAGCTGATGCCATAAAGAATGCAATGGAGCTTATGTATAATCCAGGTGCTTTAAATTGGCATGGCAAGTTAACTAAGGTAGGCACACAGATGGCAAAGTTCCCACTTCATCCTATGTTGTAAAAAATGATAGTTGCTTCAGACAAACAAGTGTTCTGATGAAATAATCTCTATTGTTACTATGCTTTCTGTTGGAAACTCAATATTCTTCCGTCCGAAAGATAAACAACTGTTATGAGAATTATGAAACGTGCTAGGGATATCTGCAATCAACTAGCAGGTCTATTGGATAGGGTTGAGATTGAACTAACTTCCAATTTCAATTATCTAGATGCCGTCAGGAAATCCATAATATCTGGATTTTTTGCACACTCTGCGAAGCTGCAAAAGAATACTACTTATCGAAGGTTCAAACATATACAAACTGTTCACATACATCCTAGTTTGGGGCTGGCAAAGGTTATTCCCAGATTGGTTTCGGAAAGAGGGCATATACTTTTAATTGTTTTGTTTGATCAAAGGGTCAAGCTATATTTTTTGCAAACTATTTTCTGTATACTATTTCTTACCTACTCAAATCTCGATTAAGGCAAGTTTAGACCTTAGAGTTGTCGGCAACTATTCGGTATACCAAATTGAAAATGTGGATATAGACTGGAAGAAGGTTGTCAAATTAGAACAGATAAATTGAAATTGAAAGTGTACTGCTTCCATTGCTCACATTGTTCATCAAAAGTGTTTTTAATTTACCAACTGAAAATTAAAAGCGTTTTTAATTTCAGTTATTGATCAGTTAAAATTGTGTTTTTAACTGTGCAACAATTTCAGTTTAGAACTTTTATTGATCAGTTTTTAATTTACCAACTTGATAATGCAATGTTTAGATTCATTTACCAACATGAAATTGATGCATCACTTTGTAAACACAATTTTCAAACAATGTTTATATCAGCCGGATTCCGAAGATAATTTTACTGTATGAATCCACACCTGACGTAAAGTAAACCTACAATATGTTATTTCACCAAACTAATGTAAAAATACACCTTCAATTACATTCTTCAAAAGACTCAACATGATTATAAAATGCATGGACTTCAAACAAAGACTCGACAATGCACATATCACCAAACTATATTATATAATTATCACCATCATATAATATATTCACCAAATCATCACCATTTGCATTATCAAGTATTTACATCCACACAATTCAACAAGTTATAGTCAAACAAGGAGTCATCCCCGTGAGCTTAGCTCAGTTGGTAGGGATATTGCATATTATATGCAGGAGCTGGGGTTCGAACCCCGGACACTCCACTTCTCCACAATTAAATTGTGTGAGCTCTAGCCACTAGGCTACTTGACAAAAAAAAATCAAACAAGGAGTCATCATCATATTCATAAATCAACAATTATCACCCTAAAGGAACACATTGTTTCATAAATAACCAAATCGCATAAAGACGGATATTTCACCACATCATGATAACAACATTTAGTACACCAATCAAATATTGATTCATTCTCAAGTCACCATGTTATCATGTTTACAAAGCCATTTGCGATAAGATCATAAATATTCATTTTCACATAGTTTGTATATTTTCACTATATCGCCTATTTTCATTTTCAACAACAAAATGAGGTTCCAAGTTCTTACACATCATTTAAACATCTTTACAAACTACCTAACATCTTAGTAAACCAATTCAAGCCTTTTCGTTTCACAAAGTTCCTTTGTTTCGCCAAATTTCCAAAGTTCGTCTCTTTTTGACACATGATTCAAAGCCAAAACAAATTCAAAGTAAAGCCATGTTTAAACACTCTTAGAAGTTCAATTGCACTTTCAATAGATAGGGTTAGGTGTTTGGAACTCATAGGGATACTTAAAAGTTCTAAAAAAAAGCGAAAAATCAGCTTTCCGAGCACCTGTAAAACACGCACGATCGTGCGTGATAGAAGCATGATCGTGATGACCAAGTGTAAACCAGCCGCACGGTTCGTGCCTTCAGGGTGCACAGTTGTGCCTCTGTGACAGCACATGATTTTCCAATTTTTCGTTTTTCGCGCGTAAAATTCCGATTGTCGATCCGTTTTCTCCTACACATTCCAATCACTTAAACCTATCATATTCTACTGTAAAATCACATTTTCCTATCTCAAAACAACTTACTCTAATTCTTTCAAAATCACTTACTTCACAAAAATACTTAAAACAACTTTTTACTTCAAAATCCAATTTTCTTCCAAACAACCCCATACCGAAAACTTATATTTCAAAACAGAAATTCTATTCATTCTAACTTAACACAACAACATCATTAATTCACTCCAATTCATCAAAATCAAATTTCTCCATTTTTGACCCATTTTCTCAAAAATCATCAGAACACCACAACTTATTCAAACTTCACAATTATCATCTTCAAATTCATGAATTCACATCAATCACATATACCCAACAACAATTATCGCATATTCATCATGAATTCAACATCAAGTAATAACAACATCATCATTTTGAACACTCTAAGCCAAAACTTCACAATAATCATTTCTACATGGTTCTACAATGAAATTTAAGTACCCACAACAAGTTTCCAACAAATTTCACATATTCAAAATCATCACTTAACTAGGAACACAAAAATCAACATTAAAAATCATCAAAATCATAATTCATACAAAAGCACTTACGATCCATTTGTAGA
>Ga0315913_1010059_pt1 | contig 10981 bp, 7 predicted proteins | sample MpolsnodulesMG_FD_207736 | JGI IMG/M metagenome (GOLD analysis project Ga0315913, IMG submission 207736) | Medicago polymorpha root nodule microbial communities from Los Angeles, California, United States - small nodules | ecosystem: Host-associated > Plants > Roots > Nodule | place: USA... | reverse complement strand
GATATCAAGTCAAAATTGCTAAATTACATTGCTGTCCCCAAAAAAAAAGAATTAAAACGACTCATAAATTGTTTTTAGATAATTTTCATGAGTTGTCCAAAATAGGTATCAATTTGAGTTTATTTTATCACTAAACTAATAAAATTATCCAAAATAAGTACGTGGCAAAATTATCCAATGACTTTTTTCAAGGTATTTTATTATCTTCATCCTCCGATCCGATAGACACAATTAGCTGGAGAGTTCAATGACTCCACGGCATTATTAATTTACAATTACAAGAACAAGGGTGAACACTGAACCATAGAAAAGAAAGAGGAAGAAAAAATGTTTGGATTAATTAGAAGAAAATCAAGTTGGATATCCTCCAATTTACTATTTAGAAGAGAATTGTGTTTGGGTGCCCTTCCTAATGGCGGAGCCATGGATCACTTGATCACTCAACTCCAATCTCATGTTCATAAGGTTCTTGCTGGTGGTGGACCCGAAGCTGTTAAAAGGAACAATAGTAGAAACAAGCTTTTACCAAGACAAAGAATTGATCTTCTTCTTGATCCTGGTTCTTCCTTCCTTGAACTTTCACAGGTTCTTATTCATTTCCATTTCAAATTCTTTTTATGATAAACTGAAACAACCACTTCCAAACAGACTCTTTGTATTTACCATTCATTTGGGTTTGTGGAAAGCTCATCACTTGAATTAGAAATGAGAAATACAAAAATAATGAACTGTGTGTTTATCTTAAGAAAGGTCTGAACTTTTGAGTGATGATGAAGCTTGCAGGACACGAGTTGTATGAAGAGCCTTTGCCTTCTGGTGGGGTTGTGACTGGGATCGGTCCGGTGCATGGCCGACTTTGTATTTTTGTGGCAAATGACCCTACTGTTAAAGGGGGGACTTATTATCCTATTACTGTTAAGAAACATCTCAGAGCACAGGAGATTGCAGCTCAATGCAAATTACCGTGTGTGTATCTTGTTGACAGCGGCGGTGCTTTCCTTCCCAAGCAGGCTGATGTCTTTCCGGATAAGGAAAATTTCGGCAGAATATTCTATAATCAGGCCATAATGTCTGCTCAAGGGATTCCCCAAATTGCATTGGTGTTAGGCTCTTGCACTGCTGGTGGTGCCTATATACCTGCTATGGCTGATGAAAGTGTGATGGTCAAGGGAAATGGCACTATATTTTTAGCAGGGCCCCCTCTTGTTAAGGTCAGCTCCAGACACTCTTATCTTATGCTCCAATATCCTTTCTGTGATACTATCTGGCTATTTTTTTTCTCATAAATTTCTGTAGATTTAAACAGTGTCTCTATTTGTGATAATGTATTTTCTGCATGTCTATGACTTAAATTAACATTAATTGATTGACATTATAGGCTGCTACTGGAGAAGAAGTCTCTGCGGAGGATCTGGGAGGTGCTGCAGTGCACTGCAAGACATCGGGTGTTTCAGACTATTTTGCTCAAGGTATTCACAGTGGATAATTTCTATCTCGCACATCTAAGTGGATAGAAAATGTGATGGCTAATAATCAAACCAGTCTGTATTAGTGACATTATACATGTTTTTTTTCCTATAGATGAATTTCATGCACTTGCACTTGGGAGGGACATCGTTAAGAATTTGCATATGGCTGGGAGAGATGTCTCGACAAATGGATTGCAAAATATGAGTTATGAGTATAAAGAGCCATTATATGATGTCAATGAACTTCGTTCTATTGCCCCTACTGATCTTAAGCAGCAGTTTGATATCCGAGAAGTGATTTCTCGTATTGTTGACGGAAGTGAATTTGATGAATTCAAGAAACTGTATGGCACTGTGAGGGCTTATTCACTTCACTTTCTGCCGTTTTAATCATTGTGTTTATGTGAATGTGTTGCTATGGAACTTTATTTTTATATTTGCCTGTACCTTGATGAGTTGACAGACCTTTATCGGTTGTTGGTTTTCGGGTTTCACAATGAATATTTGAAGTACACCAAGTATATGCAGCAACCTGTAAATGTTTCACAAATCATCAATATACTGGTACCCTTTATGCAAAATATATCCTTATTCGAAATCTATGTGTAGACTCTTGTAACAGGTTTTGCAAAGATCTTTGGACAGCCTGTAGGAATTATTGGAAACAATGGAATTTTATTCAATGAATCGGCTCTGAAAGGGGCCCATTTCATTGAACTATGTACTCAACGTAACATTCCCTTGGTCTTTCTTCAGAACATCACCGGATTCATGGTATGAATTAAATTATTTTGTTTGGTTTCTCTAATTATGATGCATTGCTTCATTATATTCTGACTTAAGAGAAGATTGGTTCCTTCTTTCCTCAGAACATCATTGGATTGATTTTCTGAAGTGATTGACAAATACACTTAATGTCATCCATCATTTTGTGTCCAAATTACAGTCATAGTTATTGTCTGGAAATGATTAGAACGGTGAAGGAAAATGTTAACAATTAGTTTGTGTCTAATTCTGTCAAATGAAGAATTGTTAAACCTAAATATTCTTTCTATAAACAATTTTGAGCTATGATATTGGAAAAACTACCCTGCTAGTAGTTTGATGAAAAATGAAACTATAACACATGTCTATTTGGTAGGTGGGTTCAAAATCCGAGGCAAATGGCATAGCAAAGTCAGGTGCAAAAATGGTGATGGCCGTATCTTGCGCAAAGGTTAGTGGATTCCAGCACAGTACTTATAACATTCGTTACAGTTACTTGCATTGCTTTTTTTTCACTGCATGTGTTGTTTTGGGGCAGTGACGGTGAGGCTGTTAACTTAAATCAATTCATTCAGAAGACTATAAGATACTAGAAGAGAAATGAAACAAACTGTAGTATATTTATATAGGATTAATGATCATTTTTGCTGCGCATAAACATCTGCTACAGGTACCTAAAATCACTATAATTGTTGGCGGAAGCTTTGGTGCTGGAAACTATGCAATGTGTGGTCGTGCCTATAGTCCCAACTTCATGTTCCTTTGGCCTAATGCTAGAATATCTGTAATGGGTGGTGCTCAGGTAGTTTATCTATCAAGTCATGATTCCTTACAAATTACTGGACTTGGAACATTTGATTGATCATTAGTTGATAATATTCATCAGGCTGCTGGTGTTCTGTCTCAAATAGAGAAAGGCAATAAGAAAAAGCAAGGAATTCAGGTAAAAATAATGTTATTGGGAGCAAAGTTATTTAATCTTGTGATAGATTCATGATTTGTCTCATTTGTCTTTGTTTGCTCTATCACGGATTCATGGTTATAATACAGTGGAACAAGGAAGAAGAGGAGAAGTTCAAAGCGAAAGTAGTTGAGGCGTATGAGAGAGAAGGAAGTCCTTATTACTCAACGGCGAGGCTTTGGGATGATGGAATCATCGATCCAGCTGATACAAGAAAAGTGATTGGTCTATGTGTATCTGCTTCCTTGAACCGTGCCACAGAAATTACCAAATATGGTGTATTTAGAATGTGAATGTGATGTTAAAACTTTGTTGTGCACTAAATGCTGTTAAAGCCTGAAGTCTGATGTAGATTTGTTTAGATAGGAAGAGAGGGGGGAGGGGTTGAATGGCAAGACAAACAAAAATATATAAAAAGGAATGAGTGAAAAGTAATTCCTTCCTGATCATGTCAACTTGCAACATTTATAATAAAAATGTTTCTTGCTAAACACACACATTGCATTTACTCCAAATTTTTGATCCTTTTGACTTTTGTTTAAGCATTGGACCTATATATGTATACGAGACAACGAGTAACATAACATATATATAAAGTCCCCTAAAAATTAACATATCTATAAGTAATAAAACTATGATGAAATTGATTGGTGAAGTTTACTTATTTAATTTTATATAATTTTCACATGCTTCGTTGTCATCAAACAGCACCCGTGGCCTAATGGATAAGGCGTTTGACTTCTAATCAAGCGATTGTGGGTTCGAGTCCCACCGGGTGTGCTTTTTCTTTTTAATTATTCCTTCACGTGTATCCTCTATTTATGGGGTCCTTCATGCTTTTAATTTCAAGTCTTATGAACCGTTCAAGATGATTTTTGGTTTTTTTTTTTGACAAAAGATGATTTTTGGTTTTAAAAGTTAAATTTGAAAATAAAACATGTTCCGGTAAAATTGAGCCGAATTGATTTTTTTTTAACTTATTAATAAAATATATTTTTGACTTGACTTTACTTACCTCTTGGTCGAACTCCGAATTACTAAATCTAATTTTCCATATGTATCAGAAGGTTAACAAAAAAAAATACCTTTTACTTGAATATCAAAACCAAAAAAAAACATGTTTTTAATAATTCTTGCTTATATATTTTAGGGTCTTGTTAACCAGTGTCCCCCGCGACACTAGTTAAGGAATCGAAAAGTAGAAAAATTGTCTTGGAAATATAAACTTTTTCTTTTGACTAACTAATTATTACACCACATTTTAATAAAATCTTACCTTTTTAACTGCTTAATCAATGCCCCAGGGCACGGGTTAACATTCTCCAATATTTTAACGCTATATGTGGTCATCAATATTCACCATTATGTTCACTGATAATCACTTATTTGATCACCTCCGACCACAACTTTGACCACCACTTTAACCACTTTTACGATCATCTCCAACCACTACTCTAATCATTACTGACAACCACTTTGACCACCACCATTACAACTTGGACAACTGTTGAGCGTTAATTTGATCAATCTGACCACCCCTGACTATTACTCTGACCACTACCAACCACCACTCTAACAATTGCCAACCACCACCTCCAACAACAATCACTTTAAACCATTCATGGTTTGCACACCAGCATTTATGTTTATTATTATATCCTACTATAACTACTTTATAATCTGAAGGATCAAATTTTATTAAATGTTAAATGTTGTTAAGATGAAAATTGTTATAGTATACGTTTTTAGGTTGGCCCAAATTCAATACCACTTTATTAATGCAATTAAGGCATGTCTAATTCTAAACCTCTCACGCACATCAATCATATATAAAATTAAGTGTTTGCAAACACATTCTCATTGTTGGGCATCATCTTCACTATAAATTTTGGCCTGTAACCTCCATTTTGCGGAATATTTCTTATCTAGTCTCACGGGGAGAGATAGTTATATGTTAGTTTAGAGATTAAATCAAAGGTTTATTGAAATAAAATTAAGAAGAGATATTCAAGTGTTTAACTAACTTTGTTTTTTTAAGGTTAATTTTCATTCAATAGGAGCAGTATTCTTCTTGCTAGTTTTGTGCGGTCCCATCCCATTGTTTTGTTTTCATTTGTCTTCTTCTCACTCGTCACTCTCACTCTCATCAATCACCAATGGCTTCCTTAACTTCCCTTTCTCTCACCTCTTCCTCTCACCTTCACACACCCACATTCTCTTCTTCCCCCTCACGCCTCAATCCTCTTCCCTCATTTCCCTTCCACTCCCGAATCACCCACAAACCCCTTCACCTTCAAAATCAAAACCCTCTTCTTTTACCCAAGATTCGCTCTCTGCGTCAAGAAACCAAAGGTATCTATCTATCTATCTATTCGTTTATTTATACTTTTTATTTCTTCTTTTAGCCGGATTTTATGAAAAAAATAGTAAGGTAATTTATTGATTTTACTGAGAAAGTTTATATCTTTTATTCATGATTTTACTCATTTTCATCGAGGGTTAATTTTATTTTCTATTTTTGGTTCTGGGGTTTCTTGTTTTAAACCAGAAAGGGTTAAACACGAGATTTGAACTGATTAGGTTTTATTTAGAGGCAGGATCAAGATCAATATTGTGTTTGTGTTGTTGCCTCTAATCAGTTGCCTATAGTTTTAGGGTGCATTCAAGATCCAATGCTTTAGGGTATCTAATTATAGTAACAATTTCTCATGGATCATGTTCTCAGGTTATAGATTTGAAAAATACAGGATTGGTTGAATTGTATTTGTAATGCTTCCTTGCTTTCAAATTTTTGGATGATTATAGACCTAGGACCTTTTTGAATAAACAGATTATATGCAGCTTAAACACAAGCGCTTATCATGATAAGTGCTTATGTATAAGCTTGCATAAGCTATTTTTATAGCAAAAGATGAAATAACGTTGAATGTTTTTGTATATGTTATAGGTTGTTTTTGTAAGCTATATTGGAGAACTTATGAAAATAAGTTACGAAAAGCTTATGAATACTGTCTTAAGCTGTTTTCAAGAGTTCTACCAAACAGTCACAAAACTTACGGCAGGAGATAAGCTCAAATAACCAAATAAGAAAATCCAAACAGGCCCCTAGTATGTGCCTTATTTTGGTACATGTAACCTATGTTGGTAATGTTTGAAAGATTTGGGGTAAGAAACCAAATATAGAACTATAATTTTAGAAATTGTGTATTTAATATCTTGAAAGTTAAAAATTTATCTTTTTAACACAAAACTTTTCTTTTAATTCCTTTTTTAGTTCCTTAACGCATGGCCTAAGGACACAAGTTAGCATGACCCGATTTTTTTTAATTTATGTATTTTCCCTTTTTATTTCCACTCAAACTTTTTGTTTGACTTTCATACTTTATCGCATTCTCCAATTTCTAATAGTTTTTTTTATTTTTTAAATAAAGTGTTTGAAATACCTTGCTATGTGATTTTAGCATAGAGAGCTTTTAAGTGTCATTAGGTGTCACTCAAGTACTTGTTTATAATTTGAAGAGCTAAGATCAAACAACTTTTTTGAAATATTTTTGCTTAAAAAAATTGGGTAAATTTTATGAATGTGATGAGACTGTCATTTTGGATCATGGACATTCATTAGGAGGTCAGTGGTATGTTTGTAGTAAGAACTGAGGGTTTCCTTTCCTTGTCTCTCTGTATTTTTTTACGAGAGAAGTGTTCACATAAATGAATATTTATATTCATCGAAATTGCTGTCGTAAAAGATTTAATCATTTGAATTGAAGTTGAGTTATGCAAAACTTGATTGCTGTAAATTGTGTTTACCCAAAAATAGCTTGTAGAGTATGGTCTGTGGCCTAAAATTATTTTGCTCAAACCTAAAACCCCGGAATATGACCCACTGTAATGATGTATTCTTCTAACTGATTAACTATAGGTTATGATAATTGTAAACCTTAGGATCAGTTTTATCTTTTTGTCTCTTGCTTAATGAAATAATAATTTTCTGGAAGTTGCAGGGCCTAGTTGATCATTGTACTGATTCTTGGTTTAGTTCCTGATTCTTGTGTGTGAAGAAATCAAAACATGGGGAGAAGCTCTCAGTTTTTTTCCTTACTTTGTGCTCTTCTCCCTCCTATTTTTATCTTTCTTTTGGTTCTTTCGTTTCATGCATAGGCTTGGATGCTTACGCAAAATGACCTCCATGATGTATATTTAAGTATAAATGTTTCTTTTACGAACTTCAGCTTGTTTGAATCTAATCATGAAGAAGCAATCTAACATTAGTTCTGAGATAACATTTCACCATTCTGCCGCAAAAGCAAAGGCTTAGAGCCAACCACATGGTAGCGGCATCTGAAATAGTTTGAATTTTTAATGAGTAGACAGTTTTTCTGTCGTAAACCATATTCCTCACTTGTGGAATTATGGGAAATATTTCACTCAGTGCAAGGCTCATGCCTTTTTCTCTGGTGTTTCTTACTTTTAGCCAGTCCTGTCGTTTTGAATTTTTGAACTTTGCAAATGTCAATGTGTATTATACTTTTAATCATTGGATGGCCTTTTAATTTATTTGAGTTTGTCACTTGGCAGCTACACCAGTTAACAAAGATCTGTGGGAAAAATCGATTCTGAAAAGTGAAACTCCAGTCCTTGTTGAGTTCTATGCAAATTGGTGTGGTCCATGCAAGATGGTACACCGAGTTATTGACGAGATTGCAACAGAATATGCGGGAAGACTCAAGTGCTTTGTACTCAACACAGACGCCGATATGCAAATTGCTGAAGAATATGGAATTAAGGCAGTACCGGTGGTTGTATTGTTTAAAAATGGCAAAAAATGTGATGCTGTAGTTGGTACCATGCCAAAGGAATTTTATGTGACTGCAATTGAGAGGATGCTCGAGTCTTAAACATGGATCCTTGTGGACATCTCAGTAAAGGGATAAACTTGTGCGCTTACAGGTCATGTTGAATTTTAGTTAAATTTTTAGGTTATTTTGTCCGGCTGCTCAACATTACTGAGTTCTTCTTGTATATACTTGGTGTATTTTTTTTCACACAATAGGTGCGATCTTGAGAGTCTACTTTAGTGATGAATATCCCGCCCTGTTAACTGTTCTCTTTTGAAAAGTGTTGTTTAGATACATTTTGAATTTGTTTGCTTCTTTGGTACCTACCTGATTTGAACAGCATCTGTTGTTCTGAAAGTACAATTTGATTACCATGTTCTTCTTATTTCCCTTATTCAACCATGTTTCCCTTGTTTATTGACTATTGTCTTGATCAAGCATGTGTGTTTGAGTAATGTAATAACATGAATTCATTCAAATTATCATGTTCAATTGAGCAACTATTATGAATAACGATAATTTAAACATAACAAAAGAACAAATTGTAGGGTTTTGGAATATACGGTTGCTAGTATCTTAACATCGGGGACTAAAGTGATTGTCTAGAGAATGAGTTATCGTTTCCATAACTTATTTTACACACGTTAGTCAATTTTGGTTATCAGTTAGGAGTCATAGTCGACATGCAACAACCATATACAGCGATGTGACAGCTTACAGCCAAAATTTGTCGCATTAACGCGCTCAACAATCGTGTTGTTGTATTGATATCAGGCAGTCTACATTTCAATACAAAATTTGTTTTGTTTTCATTTAAAAATACTGAGTTTAAAATATGAACCGTCCGATCTCAATCCAACAACCATGGTTGTCCTAAATTTGTGAATATATGCATCAGAACATTGGCCGCAGGGAATCTGAGTTGCTAAATGCAAGACTTTCTGAAACTTGTGGGATTAATTTTGATCAGATTACGAGTTATTGTGACTGTTTAAGATTAAAAATCCTTATCCAATTGAATAACCTGGCAGAAACTCGATTTAGAAGGGGCAACTAACAAATACCTTGCAAAGAAACTGATATAATACCATCTCCTGCCACTTGAGTAGCTTAATTACTACTTAACTAAGCTTAATTAGAGAATCCACAGCTGATGGTTACGAAATTACTATCATAACTTCCTACTAGTTTAACGGTGATTAATTAGCTAATAAGTGAACTTTATTACTTACAGTTATAACCAAGGATATCAATTAAAGAGTCCTAGGAACCAATAATGGATTCATTCAAAGAGACTAGGATGGATTTTCTAACTTAACTAAAAAGATATCTGTTTCAATTTTTTGTGTCTGTGTTTTTACTTTTTTATATATATATCAGTTAATGTTCACGTAAATTATAGAGATTAATTGCGAGTAAAATCAGACGCATGATAAAGTACTCACTGGATCCCTCGAGGATTTTAATTCCATTATTATGAATTTGATTTGATTGATATAATAGCTCGATTCCTTTTTAGCTTGGGTAAAAAAAAATTACAGTAAAACTAATTTCATTTTAGCTATTATGTTTAAGTTATTTACATGTATTAAGAAAATTAATAAATTTGTTACTCTAAGTGTAATTTTTTTTTTTTGGTAGTGGCTAGAGAAATTCACCTTTGAGATGAATAAGTGGGGTGTCCAGGGTTCGAATCCCGGCCCCTGCACATATTGTGCATTATCCCATACCAAATGAGTTAAACTCATGGGAACAATGTAATTTAAAATAGGGTCCGGCTAACCGGTGCCCCCGGGCACTGGTTAAGCATACCATAAAAGAAAATTATTACCATAAAAGGAAAGTGCTTTTGACTTTATCATAAATTAATTACACAATTTCAATGCATTAACTACTATATAATTTCTTTTTTCATATCTTTAACCAGTGTCCGGGTGCACCGGTTAGCATTTCCCTTTAAAATATAGCCTTAACTATTGATTTTATTTTATTGTTCATTTTTTATTCTACAATAAATAGATAAGAATATTACTATTAATCAGGTAAATGATGGAAAACAAACAGCACCCATGGCCTAATGGATAAGGCGTTTGATGACTTCTAATCAAGCGATTGTGGGTTCGAGTCCCACCGGGTGTGTTTTTTATCTTGAGAAAAAAAGATGGTAAATGATAGTAACAATTGTTGAGTGTTAAGAATTATTTCTATTTTTTTTTAGTTTATTTATTTTCACCACAACAATAATCATAAGAGAGTATAGACTCAATACTTTCCTCATAATTTTCTTCTTTAAGTTTTGAAACTACATATAAAATTTTAAGATTTTGAAAATGACTATTATTTTTCATTTTTTCTAAAAATATATTATTCCTAACTTTTGTTCAATCTTCTCCTATCACAGTTGTCCATTACATACTTCTTTCATCTCCTTGTTAACAATTTAAAATATTGGGTCCCGCTAACCGGTGCTTCCGGGGCACTGACTAAGCATACCATAAAAGATAATTATTACCATAAAAGGAAATTGTTTTGGACTTTATTATAAATTAATTACACAATTTCAATGCATTAACTATTATAAAATTTCCTTTTTCATATCCTTAACCAGTGTTAGGGGGCACCGGTTAGCATTTCCATAAAATATTAGACTCTAATCCATGCGATGCACGGATTTATTAGAGTTTCATGTATAGGTATCAAATTGATTATATTATTAGAAACATTTAATAAAATACAATAGTATTTTAAAAAACTAAATCGATTCATTAACTAACTATATGATGTATATATTCCATACAAAAAAAAAATAAAGAATATGAAATCAGACATATATATTCCCTAACTTGAAATGAGACATATATATATTGCTTATAGAAATGATATAAGTGGCTATCTTAAAATAATGTAGACAATTTGTCAAAAAATTTAGTCATGCATTAAGGTTCACTTAT
>Ga0315913_1010057_pt1 | contig 10983 bp, 4 predicted proteins | sample MpolsnodulesMG_FD_207736 | JGI IMG/M metagenome (GOLD analysis project Ga0315913, IMG submission 207736) | Medicago polymorpha root nodule microbial communities from Los Angeles, California, United States - small nodules | ecosystem: Host-associated > Plants > Roots > Nodule | place: USA... | reverse complement strand
TCTCTCTCTCACTCTATCTTCCCCCCCTCTCTCTCCCCTCTATCTCTCATAAAAAAATAAAGTAAAATAAATAAAATAGTTTGTATTGAGAATAGAGTAAAAGAGAGTGTCTTATGATAATTTTTTCAATGAATCTTTAAAATTCAAAAATCTTTTGAAATCCGCAAAATCATTTCAAATCTTTTAAAATCTTATGATTTCAATCCATTGAAATCCAAACTGTAAATCTTGATTGTATTTTAAAATCATCAAAGTCATTAAAATCCTAAAATCCTTAAGACTTTTTTAAACAAAATTGTCCTTTAAAATTCTAATCCAATACACCCCCTTAGTTTTGAAAGATTTCATGTCTTTGGTATACTAAGGATTTGTCTACTTTTTTATAACATTTTTTAGTTTTATTTTCTAGTAGATGGAATACTCGTGTAGTGAACATTTGAGATTCCTTAAAAAAAAACATTTGAGGTGCAAATTAAATTAGGAAGAATGTCTTTTAAAAAAAATAATGAAAACAATGTTTTTCCATTTTAGATTTTTTTAAAAAAAAAAATAGATTTGTTTTAACAAATTGTAAAAGAAGAAGGTGGACTAAATTTATGTTTATTAGTTAAAGTAAAAATGAAATTGAAGCAAATCATTCATTATATAGTTTTTATATAGTTTTTGTCCTTATATACATAACTAGGCTACCACATGTTCATTATCCTTTAGGATAAGTTTATTAAGCAAACTAAAAAGAGAAGAGGCGATGAGTTCCATAGGGCAAACCATGTTAATGGCACTAACAGTTACGGTAAACAAGTATGCATCATCCAATGTGCAAGCAGTTCATAATAGAAAACAAGCAAGCCCAACTCTGAGAAGCACCAACATGGAATTTGGAAGGAGAGGACTCGTCTTATCCACTGTTATCGCCGCAACCGCAACTCAAGACCCTGAGTCAAGGACATTGCTTCTTCAAAGTATATATGCATAACTCTTTTTTATACTTGTTATGTCTTGCCCTATGTAGCACCACCACTTCGGAATGTATGCGTGTCTGGTGTCAAACATTGACACGACACAGTCACATTTGATTACATTCAATTAATTCATATTTTTTAAAATTATTACCAGTGCCGCCGTGTCTGTCTTGCTAGGTCTTGCTCTTGCCACTTGAACATGTTTTTAGTGGTTTAATTGCTAACTAAAAAAATGTTGTAATGAAAATGTGTCATCAGAATATTTGAAGAAAACAGAGGAAAACAAGGAGAAAAATGACAAAGAGGTAAGTAACGCTCTCAAAGTGGGGTATTTAATTTTATGCTTCAGTATGTCATATTTAGTTTTCAATTTAATCACAGTTTTTGTGTGTGGCAGAGGGTTGATAGTTATTACAAGCGTAATTACAAGGATTACTTTGAGTTCGTAGAAGGGGGTTTGCAAGGAAAGGAGGAGGGGAAGCTTTCAGAAGCAGAAAAGGGTATCCTTGATTGGCTTAAAGCTAACAAGTGATCATATATTTATTGTTTTTTCTCAATTACTAGATTGGCTATCTACTTTTCATTTTTCTAACTGCTGCTCCAATGGCATTCATGTAGTTGCACTTGCAACCTAGCTTGTAAATTTTGATTTTCTGCTGGGAAATTCTGATATGGTACAGTTTCTTTCTTGCAAGGTTTTGTATGAAATTTGTTGGACTACGATCAAATAGAAAATATGAAATTCTTAGGTGAACTCTAATAAGATATCTATATGGTCGAGGTCGACCACCAAAGGAGATTAGGTTTATCGAAAAATGTTAGACTTGTGAGGAATCAATGTTCAAATCTTGATTGAAAGAAATATTCGTATTTAGTGTTCGACATTGTCTCGAATATGACTCTGGCTTACTAAACCTTTGAGAAACTTTAAAAAAGGTGATATATATGGTCAAACAATTAATTTCATGCATTCTTGGTATCCAATTTCATTATCCAACTATAAATAAAAGTTATTAGTTTTCTTAATCAAGTCCACAAGTGTTAGCTTCTAGTCTTACCATAGTGTCTGTTTAGAACTATGATTGAGCTACATGGTGCAACAATCGTAGAAATTGTTAGATTTAGAAAGAGAGGCACCCTGCAGAAGATAATTTAATATTTAAAGAGATAATAATATCATTGTATTTTTGCCGTTCGACCGAAACATTTAACCTCAAATTAACGGCTGAAATCATTTACAACATGAAACTACGTGTTGTTGCAGCATATCTCGATCCAGTTTTTGGTGTGACATAATGAGTTGCTCAGTGATCAACTAATACTAGACATGTGTACCACATTTATTTCCTTGGCATAGAGCTTTCAACTGCACAAGTGCACAAAAGTTATGTCAAGGGAATTGGGAACATCCAAACTAAATTGGCAATGGTCACATAATGAGGATATCAGATAATGGACAAGTTTTTGGAAGTACCTCCTCTTTTGCAATTACAACAAGGATAGATAGAGGCTTGGTTTGGTTTGGTTTGGATGGTGGTTGGTATGACAAAATTGTTTCTACCCATACCCTTTAATATTCCTATACAAATTTATGGAATGCAGCTAGGCAATGACTATCATATCTATTTTAAATTATTTTCTCTTTCACTACTAGTTTACGTGTTTGATTTCTCTTTAGGTTAACCTTCTTCATTACCTTAGCTTTTTTTTTAATTTGTTAAGAATCTCATTGCCAAAACTTTAGATTATAGTATATTAGAAAACACGTGGGGAGAGATTATAAATTTTGTCATCCTAAATTCTCAAAGGTCATATTTTCCTTAACTTTGTCAACCTTTATGGACTGGTAGAAGAATTTAATTACTTATTTAATTAAATAGGAATTGACTAGGAATAAGTAAAGGAATAAAAAAATGAAAGGCACGATTGTGTATGACATCAAGTTCAGTGACAGCTTCCAAACAGACAGGCTTGGAGGGAACAAAGCTACATAAAAAAACATCATCAAATATAATCATATTTTAAAACATGATCCTCCCAAAAGAGATAATGTTGACAAACTAAATGAAATGGGTCATGTAACGCATGTTCCTTTGGGTCAGGAAGATATGAGGCAGGATTTCATGAGCTTAAAAGAGATACATATGATTTAATACATATTCCAACATCAATATTGTCTGCATTGCCCATGCCCTCATAACACTTTTGCCATATTCACTTTTCTAGAATCAGATTACATGCATGTTTGGGTTGCCCTTGAATTTCACAAAATTACGAGGACATTGCGATTTTATTGAAGCTCTAATGTAGCTTATAAATTCTTCTAACATCACTTGACTAAAATACTAGAATTTTCTGAAAATAGAACCTTTTATGGACTCCTCCAAACACTCATAAATACATTGTCCAGGTGTCCTTTTTAAGGAGTAATTAAAACTTTTTCCGCTCAAATTTATATTTTTTTATATAATCACATAAAGTGATCCTACCTAATCCATGTGTGACTATATTGCCTTTATCTGAATTATTATTTGTGAATCCATATCAAAACATTTGTCGGCAGCACATTATTTTTGTCTTGCTTTGTGAAATAGAATTAATACAATTAAGGGTGGGAAAAAAACATTACAGTAGATTATTTTAATATAAATAATAAAAGTATGCTAATCATTCGTTGAATTGAATTTTCAGTACATTAAGATGTACGGTATACTTCAAATAAAATAAAGTGTGTATGTACTTTTATTTTTTGGAACATATACTTCCATTCCATGGATTTGGATTATGCATGAATCTGAGAATAATTGATAAATTAATCCGGAAGGTTGAGTAAGAGATTGTATACAACCATATAATTTCAATATCTATTAAAACAATTTTATAATCTGAAAGCATGCACACAGCCAGCACTAAAACAGATTTTGAATGAAGGCACAAGATTTATTTTTAGTTAGCTTCTTAATCACTAAAAATAGCTCAAATTAATTTGTTTTATAATAAGTTACTCAAATTAACTTGCTAATAATTTTCGTGAACTTAACTCAGTTGGTAGGTATATTACATATTATATGCAGAGACTGATGTTTGAATCTCGGACAACCCACTTCTCCACAATTAAAACATGTGACCTCTGGCCGACAAAATAAACTTGGTAAAATTAACTAGGAAAGCTCTTAATTAATATGGAAAAGCTGTACTTACTATTTAGTTTGTTTGCAAGGGTTGCTAGTAGATTCATTAAAATAACAAGTAAACATACTTAGGCAGAGCCTTCCTAACTAAATTAGCTTGTAATCCCCATTGATTAACAACAAAATTACATTTTCTAAAGTAGAGACAAATTACTAACTTGCTCTTTTCAGTAACTTCCACTGAATTGACAAAGCAAAAAGGAAAAGAATAATTAAATTCCTTCATTAATCTTGAGTAACACAACTTCAATAGCAGAGGCAGCCATTAATAGAACTGATTTTTTCCTCCACACCAGCTGCTAAACAAAGAATGCAAAACATTAAGCTCAAAACACTGTCTAGTAAATTTTTCTTCTAAATGCACAAAATAATATCAACTTACTTGTTGCCTTGAAGTTCATTTTTTGAGAGAGATGGTTGTAAAAAACCAAATTTTTCTTCTTGGTATGAGGATTTTCCCTACAAATAACACAAACAAATTTAGCAAATACAAAATCAAAGTGTAAACTATAGTACAAATATCAAAAGAAGATAATCAAGCCAATTACCTCAAAATAATTAGTTGCTGAAAAACCTTGTGAATAATCTACCATATTTCCTACATAGTTTTGTTGGTTTGTCCCAACAACATTGTTCTGAAAAATTATCAACAACCAAACATAAGTAACAAAAATTGGTCACAATTCATGTTTTCTTAAAAAAACTAAGAAATTAATATCAAATAATCTACCATTTTTCTTACAGTTGAAAAGTCAAAGACATGAGAGCTAGCAGTGTCATGAAGAAAAGAAGGAAGGTGTTGTTGATCTTCAACAGCATGTTGTTTATTTTCTCTAACTTTCTGTTTCTTTGTACCTTTTTTGTTCTGCTTCACCACATTGTCTTTTTCATTGAAGTAAACATCATCATATGGAAGATGTGGAGGACCAGAAGAAGCATCAGAAACCATGGACAAATCTTCCACCCCTTCAGAATACTCGTTTGTGACTCTTTTGTCTTTGTGTTGGTTTCCATAGTACCCTTCAGTTCCACCTATGAATCTAGTGTCTTCATAAGAATGTTCAAGGTATAGAGTCCAACCTGACTCACATCCACTACTACATTCAGAATCAAATGCACTCATGTTCCTTTTTCAATTCTTTCTAGCTATAGATTATAGTATATAGAGAAGAGTTTTCTACTTTTCTAGTGTATGATGAAATTAAGAAAGACTAGGTAGATGTAATAAAAGAGTGAAAACAATGGAACATTTTATTAACGTTGTTGATGTGTGTCTCACTAGTGTTTGATTTTGGAGTTGAGCAAGTTGGATAAAAAACCAAACAAATCACACTAAAATCCTAGGGAAACTTTTGTCTTTTATTGCTTTCATTTGGTGGATGAAAAGTTTACATGTGGATAGACTCGCACAGACTTCAAGACTCAAAAAATACCGATAGACTATTCATTTGGGAAGTCTTAACATCCGTAACGAAAGTTTAATCTACGCTCTTGTATAATTTAAACTATTTTTTACATAGTGAATTAACCTATGTAATAATTTTACCTTCATTCTTTTAAAAAATCTAATGATAAAACTCACACACTAAGTTAAGAGACATGCGTAATAAGTTCATGTTAAAGAGTCACACATAAGATAAGAGATGATATGATGATGTGCTTATAAGTGGAACAATTCTTATCTTACAGACCAGTTTTGTAGGATTGTGTTAGTTTCAACCACGATTTCTAGGATGAAACTTCCGTTAATCTAACGGACCATCTGCTATAAGGCTTTCCTAGTCAAACCATCTACCAATTATGTTCATGAACCAAACTCAATTATGCTGCTCGCATCCGAACGCATCAAATGTATTTAGGATTTTATCATCTAAATTGTATTTATCGTTAATTTTGTCTTTATACTAATGTGTATGAGAATGAAGCAAAAAATGCCAGTTGTGTGTGTTATAATGGGTGCATGTAAGAGAGGGAGAGAGAATTGAATCACACCATACCCCATTCATTCACATGCTAGACAGCGAGGCACTGTGTACCCTCTTAACAAAACAGAGTACACGTCCATTTCCATTCTTCAGTCTACTATTGACACCTATCATATAGTACCAGCAATGCATACCTTACCTACTATGCATTATCCTAATTTTAAGGAAGAATATTGTAAAATTAATTTACATGGTTAGTGATGAACTGAAGGGTCAATAATACCCCAATAAAAGATTTGATAAGGTACATTACAAACCTGATTCGAAGCACAAATAAGGAAAAAAATATATCATGCTATTTTGAATATAAACGGTGCATAGTGTTTGGCATAGCATGTGGTATATCCTATAGTGTGTCCTTATTTTATTTCATGTGACTCATTAATTATGTGACGTAGTTAAAAGATAGCACTAGAGAAATAGAATCCATTCCTCTTGTTGTATAGCCTCTACAGCCGTACTGGTACATTACCAATTATTTGCATCAAAAGTACAATATCACCATATATGATATATGCATATAGGTGATCAAGATTTTAAGCATGTGTTTGGTTCTATGGTAAAAATTAATTTTATAAATTAATTATAATTAAAAGTGAGTTGTACAATAAATTAGAGTCTTCTTTTAAAAAAATAAATTAAGGTTAAAATCAATTGTAAAAGACAAAAACTACAGATAAAAAATATAAATAAGTTGAATACAATACAATTTACAAAATTACAATAGTAAAAAAAAATCTAGTAAAAAAGAAAAAGAAAAAATTAATATAAGTATGGTTCTGTATAATAAATAGTCTATCATAATAATAGAAAATTAACATAAGCATGGTTCACCGTAAATTCACGCATAAAAAAGACATAAAATAATCTTCCAACAAAAAGAGAATTGTTGCAGTTTACCACAAAACTATAAATAGAATTGATTCTTACATTTTTTTTTTGACGGAAGAATTGATTCTTACATGTTTGGTGGTTGTTGAGTAGAATTGATTTTGTAAATGATTTTACTTGAAGTTAAGATTTGTAGTTTTTTTATTCTAGAATTTATTTTTGCTCACAAATTTATAATTCAACTCATTTTTACATAAATGTATCGAAACACAAGTTATTTTCTGTCATAATCATTTTTAACCAAAATCAATTATACATAATCAATTATATCAAAATCAATTCTCCCCACCCACAACCAAACGGTTACTATTCGCGTGTGTGATTACATGGTGACTTGATTTTTTTGAGAGGACTGTCATTAAAATTGAGCTTGATAAAATTGATTTTGCTTAAAAATGAACTGAATGTACTGATTTATAGTTGAATATATTTATTGATAAAAAAATGTTTGAATATATTTACCTAAAAGTGATTTTCATCTATTAATGTTGTTCCTTCAAAAAAGTCTATCAATGTTGTTTGGATAGTTGGATCGCAATTATTTTTAGATGTGCAATTACGAATTTTAATTCCATTTAAAATATACAATAAAGAGAAGGGGAATTTGAGAATATTTAATGTGGTTCAACATTTAAAAATCTAAAATTGTTTTGAGGGTGTTCAATTTCAAGTTTAGATATCTTAAAAGTGCTTTTCAAGTGTCTCACGCAATACTAACTCTATAAAATTATAATAAATAGTTTTTTGAAAAATCAATTTTGGGGACTAAAAACAATTCTTTGTAGTTTTTTTTACCATATAAAATTGATTATAATACATAAATTTATAATTTAACTCATTTTTACTTAAATGAATTCAAACACAAATCATTTTATCTATAACTCGCATTTAGTCGGAATCAATTTTACATCAACAATTTAATCAAAATCAATTATTTTCAAAACCGAATAAAAAATACACGTGCGTTTGAGAGGATTAACATGTGTTTGACTGATAACCAAACATATGCTAAGTTTTTTATTATTTCTTTTTATGACTTTTTTGTGTGTCCTCATCCTTCATGGAAAAACATCAACCTCTCTATGTGTGTGCCTGCATGTTAAAGAAAACAAGATAAAATAGACTTTTTTTCGTGTGTGTGGAAGGTGAAAATATATAAGTGGCCTTGCGGATAATATGAGGGATAGAATATGAAATTTTTTAGGGCACAGTGCAGTTGACTGGGATTTTATTAATCCGTATGCAATCAGATTCCAAATCCTATAGCATCAACTACAAAGTCATGTGTACATCTGTGTGCACAGAACTCTTAGAATAATCACTATCCAAATAGAATTTGAAAGTTGAGAGTTTGAAAATGAGAGAGAGACAACTCGATCGGTGTATTCTAAGTGCAACTTTCACTGTAATTATAAAGATTCATTTTTTCAAGTTAGGCATGACAACGATAATAAATGGTAAAACTCTTTTTTATAAGATTTATAACAATTATTTTTTCATTCTGAATTTAAACTCATGACCGTAATTAAACTACAAGAGATCTCTCACTATCTTATTCGAACATTTTTTGGATTAACGAGATAAAATTCTTAAAAAGAATAATCGTTATAATTTTAACCGACTCTATCAAACTAACGAAATCTACACGCTATAATAGCATACAATTCTATTTCAAAATTTATAATTACTGTGAAATATTAATCATTGTTTTAATGCTAACATATTAATCATTTTAAACTAATCAATGGCAAGTTTATACCAGATGAATTTACTGCGGATAAGGATAAACTTTCTAATAGGAGATAAGTTAGTTCATCAAATTTGAAGTGTTTGATGAAATTAATATTTAAAATAATGATAAATGTATAAGAAGTGTGGGCTAATGATTAAAGCTTGACTTTGTAAATTTAAGGGATAAAGTTCGAGTTCGAGACAAGAGAGTTGTAATTTGATCATAAAAATTAAACTATATATCTTTAAAATTTAAAATAATTCTCTGCTCATTCTAACTGATTTGAAATCATCAATAATAGAATACAACTAATACTTACAATAATTTCTCATCTACAATATAAATTGTCATGCTACCAATTATAACTTTTTTTTTAACAACAAATTTTATTTAAGAAATTGATCCCTGGTCAATACGAACTAAGACTGGTGATTCAGATAATACAAACTAAAGGCGCCGTACATCCCCCAATCCAAACCACATCATTACAGCCCCACTCAAAGTCAAACCTCCATGATCTCCCCCAATCATCACGGAACACTTCTAACACACCACACAAACACCCACGCAAACCTACCCGCCAATAGGCCATCACTACCACCCAAAGCAACCACACACCACCATGGAAAAGCGCGGACTCGAACATGAAAAATCACGAACACAAGACATAAGAGAACTAAGAAAACCACGCCAAAAGAGAAAACAACCTCTCCGGTGTTTGCAAAACTACTTGCGACGGCGACTGAGCCCCCATCTGGGGTTTGGTGGTGGAAGCCATCAAGGACGAACAACCACCACCAGCTACCATCTACATTTTGACAAAATGAAATTTGGATTTGGGAGAGAAGAAAAGAGAGGCGCGGTTAGTTATAGAAAGAGGTGAGAGTGTTTTCTATTTAGAGAGAGAAATCGTGTTTTTTCCTTAGTATACCATTTATAACTAATGTCTTGAAATTAATGTATTTATACATTCCATATTTTTCAACACTCAATATCTCAATATATCTATTTCTATCGCATTACCAACATACCACTTATTCTCTTTATCTCATCATATCAAGGTCTATACACTCATTTGTGTTGTTCACGAACATATTCCTTTTTAACCAAATTAATTTCTATAATAAACTTTTTCATTTATTATGGGATGAGGGAGTAAAGAGGTTTTGAATTGAGTTGCCTACAGCACGAATAGGATTATCTCACTAAAAAAATCTATGAAAAAATATTGCAAAAGAAAGTGTTGAATTGAATTCACAGAAAAACAAAAGGAGTGAATGTTGTACTGGTACACGCGATGGTGGTCAAATAAAAGCAGTACTACGCCGTACTAATGAGAGTACATTTAATTTCTAAATCAAAATTAAAAATCATTTTGTTGAATCGTAACCTTATTTGTTAAGTTTTGTATTTTAGTAAAGAGTATTTCATAGGATAAAAGACTATTTCATTATTTATAACCATTTTACATGTTATTGTAAAAAAATATCCAATATTCACTTTAATAAGTAATAAAAATGAAAATATAAGTTCCCGTGAGCTTAACTCATTTGGTAAGGGATAATGCACAATATGTGCAGGGGCCGGAGTTCAAACTCCAGACACCCAACTTATTCATCAAGGTGAATTTCTCTAACCACTAGGTTACTTGACCAAAAAAAAAAATGAAAATATAAAATTATTTCGCCGGTGCATTTGTTGAGGCCCCTTGTGTCATGTTTGCAAGGAGCTAGTGTTTTTTATTTTAATTTTTCCCCCTGCTGTTTTTCTCCTTTTTTGGTTTTTCTTCATTTACCAAAAAATATATATTTAGTTATTACAATTTTTCTAATGATAGGAAAATGGTTTTTTTTTTTAAATAATAATATACAGGAGTGAAATTAGTATAAGTACGTAGGGTAAATTTTTCTGGGTCAAAAGCTTGACCATTACTTGGACCAAAAGAGTGAATATGCAGACTAACCTAATTTCCTTAGGGCCATTTTGGTTGATCTGCAAAGTTTGCTATTAGATTTCTTAATCAACAAGGTGACACATTAATACCTTTACAATCTTTAGAGTTGTCACGTAAAATGGTGTTTAACGACTTTTAAAAATTGTGATGAAGTAACTTTTGAGTTCTTGTTAGTAAAAATAACATTTGAGTTGATACAGCAGTAAGCTTACTAAGAGCAGTTATAATTGCCAATAGGTATTATAAGGAGTAAAGAAATTATTATCTG
>Ga0315913_1010052_pt1 | contig 10986 bp, 6 predicted proteins | sample MpolsnodulesMG_FD_207736 | JGI IMG/M metagenome (GOLD analysis project Ga0315913, IMG submission 207736) | Medicago polymorpha root nodule microbial communities from Los Angeles, California, United States - small nodules | ecosystem: Host-associated > Plants > Roots > Nodule | place: USA... | reverse complement strand
GGCGCGCCTAAATCGCACCACGGTGCCTAAAATCGTACCACGATTTTTGCAAAATCGTGACACGCCACCAAAAATCGTACCACGATTTTTGGTGGCTCAAATAACATTCGTCTCTGGTGATGAAATCGCGTCACGGTGGTGAAAATCGTGACATGATTTGTTGCCTTCAGTTCTTCTGATTTTCTTGCTTTTAACACCCCTAATCACCTCATGTTGCCTCAGAACTCTATCAAAATGTCAAAATAACTCCTAAAAATTACGTAATGACAGCATGTCATCATTAGGCGAAGGGTAGGACAATCTATTGACGAAAAGTTGATTCTTTGTCAAGTCTAATAACTAAATACATAGATCTTTTAGCATCACATATTGAGTCAATGATAAGTAGATCACATATTGAAAACCACACTCCATATTTATAGCGCCACTAATTGTGTGGGAGAGCCGCACACTAAGGATCTTGTCAACAAATCATATTGTGAAAGGGAAAGTCGAGGGTCCAACGTGGCGTGTCATGATTCTCTCATTGAGGGAAACTAACAAACTACCTTTAAAATTAGCCGAGCAAAGGTTGAACATTGTGGCCATGTCGTTTGGTTAGTAGAAATAATGTTACCCATAGATACTCATCTTGTAAATTGTATTATACACAATCAATCAAAAATATTTTTTATCTCTTTATCAATCTGCATTTATTATGTTTTTCACTGCTATTGTGAAAATGAAAATAAAAACAAAATGTAAAGTATCTCCAAGATTATAACCACAAATGCACACATAATTAAAAAAAAATGTCCTTAGCTATCTAAACCACTAAAGTGTTTAATGATATTTTGTGGGTTTGAGATGGATGTGCTATCTAATGAAAAGATTGTAATTTAGAAAAACATTCGAGTTTGAGTATAATAGGTGCATCATGTATCACAAGTTAAGATTAGAGTAAGAGAGAACCATTTGAATTGTTTTTTCATATTTAATAATTTGTGTTACATATGCATCTGGAGGAGTTATATTCTGTTAATTATTTAGATATCATACATAGTGTATGCGCAACAAAATATTTTGTTTGATGCATGAGGTGGAACATTCATGCTGACTGATTCAGTGATACACTAGTAAGTAATATGTTTGCTTAATTTAGCAGAAGTTGATTGATTTCTTCTTTTTGATTTTCATGTTTTTGTCTTCAATTATGGAACCATACAAGACCAAAGAAAAACCAAGCATGAGATCCTCTCGTATTTTGTTTTTGATTATTTACCCAATTTTTTTTTATCTTAATTTGTGCCATTTGTGTTTCATATGCAAAATTATTTTCTTAATTTTTTATTTTTTTTACAAAAACAAAATAATATTCATTTATTCAAATTGATAGAATACATCGAATACAACCACATATTCAAATTGTAACCAACATTGGATTCAAAGGTTAGTGATAATTGTGCATTCTGTGAAAGGGACAAAGAATGCAAATTTTGAAGTTTGGAAAAGTGTTGGAACTTGACGATACCACTCAAATTGTTTGATGATAGATCTAATACAGCTAGATTTACATAGCATCCATGATCCATCAATATTAGCAGTATCAGTATCAATGTTCAACACAAGAGTAAAGAACAGTAGAATTGAAAGTAACAAAACATGTCATGTTTAAGCAGAATTTCGGACTTGGTCCATTGAATCTCCTTCTCACAAGAGTACTCCCTCTCATGATATCCTTACCTCCCCTCAGTTCTTACAAAATAGAGGGATGTGTTTGTATTTTAAATAGACTTAAAAGGGAATGTGAGTGCAATTTGTCAAACAATTATAAACAGAATTTTCATAACCAACATCAGCATAAAGATCTTCAACTTTCCTGGTTTTAGTTTTTGAACCAGCATCAAAAAATTCTCCACGAATGAGAGTATCAACAAGACTGGGAGGAAATCGAGGTGGGACACCAGAATCATCACCACTTATGTTAACATTCCCAACACAAGGTCTATGATTACTTTAGCTTGCACTTATCTTCTGTCGCACAATATTCTTCACAAAATCATCGCAACCCAATACCGATTGCTTCCACCACCTTGTATAACGCATTGTAACATCAGCTTCAAATAATCTCCATGGAAAATACAAATTTTTATCAAATATGGGTCTGTAGTAGCTTTCCCAAGCAATGAATTTAGTCTCGTTGAATCTAGGCACAGAACATCTTGATATACCCTCTTATTCAAAACATATCATAAAACATTTCACTCCCAACAGAAGCTTGAATTATATTTATCTCTCCTCTTATTAAAATCTTCACTTTACTTCCTCAATAATTTTTTTTTTAATTTTTAATAATCTAGCAAAATGATAATAATCTGACACACTTCGAAAAGAAAAAAATATATATTGCGGGTGTATTTTAATATAATCAAAATTTGAATAGATATTTTTCACTATGTTTTATTCACAATTACATTACATATAGTTTTAAACCCTATTATAAAAATAAAACAACCCAAAATAAAATTAAAATATGTGAAAAATTACTAAAGACAATAAAATATGGTTATTTAAAGGATAGTTTTATACTCTAAATTACAAAATTAATAGCAAAATATTTAAACTTAATTATCATTGACATTTAAATTATACAGAAATGAATTAATAACAAAAAAAAAAAATCAATGTTACAATGCGGTCTGATGGCACGAAGCCTTGATTATCAATGTTTCAATTTAAACTTAATCAATGTTAAATTATAATTTATTTATTTTTTTGATACATTGTTCCTAAATATAGAAATGAAATTTGAGCATGAAGCCTTGAAATTGAAACTTAATAACAACGCGGTCTGATGGCACGGTTCTATCTATGTTCCGGGGACTGTTTTTGGGACTGCTCTGTAGCATTAGAATTTCTTCTTCTGCATGTCTTTTTAAGGTTGAATGGGGCTTTGTTAACAGTGGTTTGTATTTTTCTTATGTGATGAATCTTCATCCCTTTATCATGTGATTTGTGCGGTTGGTCTAAGGAATTATTTGGATTTATTGATGTTGACTAATGTTGAAGTATCAGTGGTCAATTAGCAGAAATGCAGTGCAGAATTTAGTTAGTAGATGTTGCTTCTGTTGCAAGTTATTGAGGCAGATTTCAACTAACTAGCTACTTGAAGTCAGTTGTCTGAAATTGTAATTAGTTAAGCAGTTACAAACCAGTTAGAAATTAATTGGAGTTAGTTAGAAGTTAATTCACAAGTTTTACTATATAAAAATGTATTGTGCCTCATTTTGACTTGAATTGAAACAAGATAATCATATCTCACATTGTACTTCTCTTTCTCTGTTCTTCATCTAAATTCATTTCCTTTGTTAACTAAGATTGTAAGGTATTATTAAGGGCAATGATTTGTAATAATAGAATTATTCGGAGGTTGATGGTTGATAAGGATCTACTACCAGTTGTTCTATTATGCTGACTTTTTTACAGATTGTGTCTCTTTGTTGATTTCATGCTTATGGCTGGCTAGACTTTTGGGTTTAAGCTCATCAACCCGCTTACCCTATTTATTGTGTGGGTAGCGCCACCCAATAAAATTGATTGTGAAAGGCCATCCCTTTGGAATACAAACAGGTGAAGAAGAAGGATTGAAGGTATGTTTGTGAGTGGAAGTTGCAGCAATGGGTTTGAGAAAATGGGCATTTCTGAAAGTAGGTTCACCACCACCATGAGCAGAAGGTGAAATGATGAAAGCTTCCTTCATTTCCATGATGGTATCTTCCAATGGTTTTTCATGAGTATTGCTGGGTTTGAGATTTTTCATCATAAAGCTATAATCTTTAATGGGATTGTTTTCTGATAGAAAAGATTGAAGCTTGAAAGATGAAACTTAACGAAGAAGCAGTTTTCAAAAATGCTTCCTTTGCTTTGCTTTGCTAGAGTATATAGTACTGTTTGATCCTCAGGTAGAATACCCAAATTGCCCTTTAGTTGAGTTGTGCAGGTATGCTAATGTAGTAAATGTGTACAATAGCCAAGAAAGAGTTACATGAAACTTATTCAACTACTAAACTTTTACATGCATATCTTTAGGACACCATATACATAGTGAGTTAGCTACCTAGTTTAATAATATAGATAATATAGTGACATTCTGATTTTAATCCCAAACTTTTAAGATTTGAGAATTTTTGTTTTGGTTGTACTAAAGATAAATAACACAAGCATATGCATATCAGTTAATGAAACAATATTATAGCTATGACTATCACTGTCATGAGTTGGATAAGAAGAGTTTAAAACCATATTATACAAAATATTATTCACAATGAATGCATGAGAGGGGCAACAACCAAATGTATGAGATAATCACATTTTTTCATAATGATGAGAAATGTACCTCCAAATTATTGATGAGTCAAGACATCAAAGTTACAAATCATCAGCAAAGACCAAGAGGAGAAACAGGGTGGAAAAAATGAACATAATAATAGAAGAGTTGATTATTCAGAATCGCTTTTGTTAAATAGCGAAAATTTAACAAACCGCTCTTGTTCCATAATACCCTATCTAGTACAAAATGCTGTGAAACAGCGGATATAGCCGTTATACAATTGTTGCGCAGCAGAATTTGAACAAACTGAATGTTTCCACGATCTACAATTGACAACGGAATTTAAACAGAAACAGCATCTGATGAATGAACAAAATACCAAATGCTCATTCAGAACCAGCTTTAACTATAAGCAAGTATGAAATGTCGTTCCATTTAATATGATCAACTAGCTACCTTAGGAGGGGCAAGTTTATGTCACAAACCACACACAGTTATACACTATAATTTGTACATCATATCACAGAAAATGAACTTCTACGAATCATCAAGAAAATTGAAAAATTGATTTTATATAATTGAACAAACCAAAACAAAACAGTAGAATTATATGATAAAAAAACAAGACCGGTATTATCATTACCTGCTTCTCCATGAGCATAGTGACAGTCCTCCCCAAAGGGACAGCTTCTTATATAGATGGTTTGAAATTGCCGCGTAGGCATGAGACCAGTAGGCATTTATGCCTTGCCCGACATGTAATTCAGACTCTCGTTTGATGATAATCAAAGGATTTAGATTGCATGTGGGTTCTTTTTATCTATTTTAAGGCTCATATTAGTTATGTGGCTCTACTTCTAGTTCTGGAATGAGTTTCTTATTGGGTTTTATGTCTCAAAATTGAGTTTTACCCTATTGAATGACATTTTTAACAAATTTGTTGTACTACTTAATTTTATTTGTTCATATAAAATTGTTTAATAGTAAAAGTTGACGCCAATAAACGTATATAAGGAGAAAACATATATACGAGATATGTACCAAAATTGGAGATATCATGCTTTTTGCAAATACACAAAAAGCTAAATGTGTACAAAACTCAATTTTTCCTTTTTACCAAATGCAGTAATTTTCTCATACAGGACAAAGCACCCTTGAATATTGTACCAGTGGACCACTAGTTTTGTCCTAAACATAGATTATTAGTTTTTACAGTAAATATAGACTTTATTTGAAAAATATGTTTAATCACATTTCTAAATTACTAGATATATGAATTGTCTTTTTTATAAAATAATTCTAGTTAACATATTACTTTGTTTTTTTTTTTTTTGAAGAAGTAACATATTACTTTGTTATTTTATTGTTTATCTAAAACTTCAATTGAGTGACAAAATTAAAAGAAAAATTAATGTATTTAAAAGGCCTTGCACAATTGATAATACGGACATTGATAGATATAGTATTTTCAATGGTGCACCGGGTTCAAACCCAATATTTTCTACTTTGTTTACCACTTCGTAAAAAAAAAAATATCAACACACGTTGTTGATAAATATATTATATTGCTTAATTCATATGGTGGTATCTAATGTATAGAGAAAATGTTACTTTTCAACTTTTTAAAATTAAAATGAGCAATACAAGTAAGTGAAATTTGAGGCCTAACTCTAATGAATTTTTCTCTTGATTGAGCTCTGAAGCTTATTTTTCTTATGAGATGAATCTCATTTTTTTTTATATGTGATTTCTAATACCAATGTGTGTTGATGGTCTAATGAATTATTTGGATTTACTGATGTTGACTAATGTTGAATTGTAGTGCAAAAGTTAGTTAGTAGTTGTTGCTTCTGTTGCAAGTTATCGAGGCAGATTCTAATGAACTAGCTAATTGAAGTTGATTATCTGAAATTGTAATTTGTTAGACAGTTTCAAATCAATTAGAAGTTGGTTGGAGTTAATTAGAAGATAATGCACAACTTGTACCGTATACAAATGTACTGTGTCTCATTATGAGTTGAATTGAATAAGAAAATCATCTAGTTCTAAACTAAGCATCATTTTTCATCACCTTCAAAGAAGAACTAGTCTTTGATTTCATCACAGTGCTTAAATTATGCTAGTCCACTAACAGGAAAATGAACTACTTTATGACGCACATGTTCTTTATCAGTACGAATCCAAAAATTGCTTCGTTCACTTTGATATTTCCTTGATCTACCATATAACCCTAAGTTTAGAACCTTCATATAAATCAACTAGTACTAATAATAACTACAATTGAAAGTTGCTATCATAGGTTGCTCAAGAAAAAGGGAACTATTAGCAATCAAATAATTGTAAACTATTGCATATAATTAGGAATATGAAGTTATGGATGTCGTTTTTTCGAGTGGTTAGCAGCTTTAGGTGGGGATGTTTATTTGGGTGGATGTTGTCTTTATTTGGGTGGATGGATTTTGTCACAAGACATCCAAGATTCTTTTCCTCCATCTGCATCTTTCAATTCTTTCTCTAAATTCTTACATTTATGGATTATGCCATCACAATTGTACTCTTCCAGCACAGGCTGACAATCCTCAACAGATATGGATGGAAAAAGAGTGTTATGTTTTGGAGGAAGACTTGAAGAACCATCAGCATCAATATTTTGATCAGCTCTGAAACAATCGTGAACAGAATTTTCGTGAGGAACGTCAACATAAAGTTCATCAACCTTCCTAGTTATTTGCTGTCTTGCAAGGATCATCTTCTTTTCCACCTCTCTCATTTCTTGGTCTTGAACTTTGGTAATAAACAAAATAGGAGAGGATCTTAATTAAGAAAATACCCACACAAAAAAAAAATGTCTTAAATTGTGCCATTTCTGTTTCATATGCAAAATTATTTTCTTAATTTTTTATTTTTTTTACAAAAACAAAATAATATTCATTTATTCAAAAAAAAAAAGGAAATCTAATTTTTTATTCTTTTCTTGTCCTAGAACTTTTTATAATATTTTAAAAATACATGAGAAAAATCATTTAAGTCACCTCAAGTGAAGACTGCTTTTCTGACCCCCGAGTTGCTCTCAGACTCAATTTTTCCTTTGATTCCCAACTAAACATATCATATTGCACTTCTCTTTTGCCACATTTATTCAACAATACAACAAGTAAATTCTAATAACTTTAAATTTTGTTTTTTATTTTAGTGTTGTTTTTGTTGTTGATGAAATATATTTTGTTTTGAGTTTGTCGATACAATATCAATGATTACTTTCGCTCCATTATATGATTATACAATCCCGAAACAACACTAAAACTCTGTAGTTTTATGCAATAAAATAACCACGCAACCTAAATGGACATCCGCATTTTCTTGAATTTGTGTTTTCCGTTTCAACTTCATCGGCTTTATACATCTGAAACCACTATCGGGTTTATCTATTATAATAGTAGTAAATCGTGTCTTTCTTGCTTGACAACGAACCCAATTAATCATCGCTTCTCGATCTTCACATTTATTTTCAAGGACAAAATGTTATGCAACATCAATGGAATGGACCTCCGGATCCGGCTTTGGAACGACGGAATGTTCAACCATATATATGTATATATCACAACAAAAAAAAAATTCATTAATTAACCAATCAAATGCAAATAATAAAATTTATGGCAAGAGACAAATGGTGCGTATCTTCTGAATTCATAGTCACTATGATTCGGGAGTTACCTCCCGAAAGTTATCTTACATCATAAAAGAAGAAGAAAAATAGCAGAAACATAACATAAACAAAAGTAATAAGCTTTACCTCCTATTTGATCGCAAAAAAAGTGTAAAAGTAAAAATTAAAATACAACCAGTTATATTTTACATATAAAATGATTTGTTCGAGAGATAACTACCGAATGATTAAGAGGGGCAAAGTCAAGATTTTGAGGGACCTAAGAGTGATTAGAGGGGCAAGAAAGACAATCTTATACTGCATTGGTGGCAAGGCTAGCTTGGGCCCAATGAATGATTAAAACAAAGCTTTCAAAAAGAACAAAAACAAAAGTTTGGGGCAATGGTGGTGCATGGGAGAAGTTAAAAAGTTGAAGATATGATTTGCAATCTACTTACTTGCTTATGGGGAAAACTTCGAATTTATATGGGGATTGCGTAAAGATCAATAGATCAATTGAGTAAAGGGTTTCCATTAAAGAGCTAGGAAACAGAACATGCTATATATTATGGTACAATGGTCCAACATTGTCATGTAAAGGTCGTGTATGAACAAATGTGATGCATTATATCATTTTCTCTCCATCACACAATAATTTGTTTATTTATTTGTTTGTTTATTTATTTGTTAAATAAATTGTCTCACAATGACGTAATCAGAAAAGAAAATTGTCTCACAATAACTCTCACTTTCAATTTTTCAATTTTTAAGATGATATAAGTTACTCCCTATGTGGTGGTTATGTCTCACAATGAGTGATCATTTTCTATATAAAAAAAAATCTTTAAATAAATGATATTTCTCTTTTAATGTAATACTAATTACTCTTTTTCAATTGTAACCTCTAATAAATATTAAGTTGATTGTTAATGTAATATTAATTACTCTTTTTCAACTGCAACCCTTTAATAAATATTAATTTGATCACTCATAAATTAATATTTTTTATTTTACGTTTGTAATAATGATAAATACATCAATATTTGATAATAATATAATAAAAGTATTGATTTTTCTCTTTTATTTATACATTTTTCTTAATTTTTTGTAAAAGGTCAGATAAGTTTTTTTAAGGGAAAGGGTCAAATAAGTTGATTATTGTCGCACACGGTTCCTCTCCAGCCGTGCTCTCTCCTTCAATCCCTCCAGCATTAATCACGGGCGTTAGATTAATCTGATGGTTGAGGGTCAAAGCACCGTTTCAGCATTTGCTACACGCCATCTTGTTGTTCTAATCTCTGCCCCTTTTTTTTTTACAATTTCAATTTTCTTATGCAGGATCATAACTGTTTTTTCTTCAAATCTATTTTCGTACTTTCATTTGTAATTTCAACTCATTTTTATTAATTTGTTGAAGATTTGGATGGTCAAATCGAAATTGCAAATGGGTTATAGGCCTTATAGACAGAGTTTTTAAATTTTAAGAGGATACATATCAAAAGACTATAGTTGGTGACATCTACAAATTCGGTTGAAGTGGGAATTGCTTTGTGACACCCCGGTCTGGATTTGCATATACATACTAGAAGAAGCCATAATAACTTTTAAGAAATCAATAAAAAGTAAAGAGAGAAGACACAGGCAGAAGAAGAAGAACGGAGGACATCGCAATTTGGTCAAGAACGGTTCTGTAATTAATTAGGGTTGTATTTTATTTTGTGCAATGTGTTCTTGTTTTAACTATCTGTTCTTTCAATCTTCCATCCATCCGTTGGATTAATCTAATGTTTGGATTTTATTGTTGAGAGGATTGAGAGAAAAGGCGGATTGAGAGGATCCAAATCTGATTATTGTCTTTTTTTTTTAAACGACAAATATTATTCACGTCGAGTAAAACGCAAGAAGCATTAAAACTCACAGAAAAAGAAAAATACAAACTTCCAGTGCCGCATATATACAGAACACCTAATACACCAAAACATCAAAAAATTCGTAGTACAAAATGAGGCTAAAATATACATTCAAGTCACCTACCTAGCCGATTATTGTCTAATATACCATTATGTATATTATCATCATTTTCAATAAACTTTTCTTAATAGTTGATAAAGACTATATATGGCTTTCATTAAATATTTACTTCCACTTTGTCGTCATAGCCTCATAGGATACTTGATTACTCCTCCACCATAGCAACTATAGTAAGTTAATGACCAGTACCTCTTCACCGGCTAGACCATGATCTTGTTTCCAATGAAACTATTTTAGGCTAATGATGAAATATTAAAGAGTTAGTTGTTGAAATAGTTCATAGTCATTGTAAAAAACACATATTATATCTCTATAATTTAAAATTCTTCTTATTTTTACCCTGCGGCAGTTCAGTAACATAGTTGACACTGACGTGGAAGGAAATCTTACCACACAGCTATTGCCAAGTAGATTTTTGTGATGCCAGGGGCAATTTTTGCCAAAAAGAAATCTAACATTAATTGAGGTGCTAGTAATCAAAGTTCTATCAATATTCAATAAAGATTGGAACATAACGAAAATTATATATACAAACTGGAGTATGTACAAATCATCAAGGAAATATGAGTGGTGAAGATAATACGAGTGGCCACAAAAAATAATCGATCATAGTCAATATTGTAAGCTCGACTAATAAACCTCAACACATATGATACATGGTAAACCAGTAGATGGGATGAATTATAACGTGAATATACTTAGAAAGCATGAGTATTTATAAAAACACTAGAGCACATCAATTGTAATAAAAGATGTTAAAAACAATGAAAACATCCTGGGTGAAGATGCACAACACCAAAAAGTTTTTTTTCCTGATTTTTGATGCTAACCGGTGTCCCGGACATTGATTAAGCATACCAAAAAAGGAAATTATTATCATAAAAGAAAACTGTTTTTGACTTTTTATAAATTAATTATACAATTTCAATTACTACATTTCCTTTTTAGTATGCTTAACAAGTGTTTGGGGCACCGGTTAGCATTTTTCATATGTAAATGA
>Ga0315913_1010051_pt1 | contig 10986 bp, 5 predicted proteins | sample MpolsnodulesMG_FD_207736 | JGI IMG/M metagenome (GOLD analysis project Ga0315913, IMG submission 207736) | Medicago polymorpha root nodule microbial communities from Los Angeles, California, United States - small nodules | ecosystem: Host-associated > Plants > Roots > Nodule | place: USA... | reverse complement strand
AGGGCGAGGGGGAGAGAGAGAGAGAGAGAGGGAGAGAGCGAGGGGGGAGAGGGAGAGGGGGAGAGGGAGAGAGAGGGAGAGAGGGAGAGAGAGGGTGAGGGAGAGAGGGAGAGAGAGAGGGAGGGAGAGAGGGAGGGAGAGAGCGAGGGGGAGCAACGCCAACAATTATAGTGGTTCACACAACCAAGGTTAGTCCCTCTTGCATTTTCAAGAGATTTCTACTATAATTACAAAAATTACAATTGCTCTAACACACAAGTTAGGGACTTTCTTGCCTCACACAAAAGGACTTCTACAAATATGAGTTTTACAAAAGAGTTTGTAATTGTTTACACTTTGTACTCAAAAGACTAGTAAACAACAATTAAGTTCATATGACTTCTATAACTAAAGAAATTCTAAGATATGAAATTGTTAAGAATTTTTCTAAGTGTTTTTGTGCTTTTTAATTCCATAGAGTTTTGGCACAAGTAAAATGTATGAAGTCACTCATATCTTCAAAAAACTCAGATCCTTAAATAGGAGAGATTTGAAATAAAGTCGTTGGTTTTGAAGATGCCAAGTCATTGAGTCTTTCTTGAAAAGCTATTCAAAATTTAAAAGTTTTGCCTCATTTGGATAATGGCGTTGCATAGTCAAAGAGGAGCCCTTTGCTTCTTAAGAAATTATATGTTTTCCTCTGTCTTTGAAGTTCTTTTGTTTGTTTCTACATGTGGTCAGAAGAAGACAAATTGTGCTCAAAACTTGATAATGACAGATGATCCGGAGAAGACAAAATAGACAGAATCTCTTCAGAAGTTGACTTTGTTAACGTGTTCTTTAGAACTTGTCATGCACCTAAGGCTGGAAACGTGTCGAGTTGAACTGATCTGAGCTCGACTCGATAAAAATTTGTTCAATTCAAAACTCAGCTCGAGTTCGACGCAAACTCTTTTTTGCAGCTCAAGTTTAGCTTATTTAAAGTCCACGAACAGTTCTGTTTGATTCGATATGTTTAGTTCGTTTGTTCAAATGACATAACTAGATTAAAATCAAACCAAACCACAATGTGAACATCTCTATCTTAACCGGACGTAAAAAGGTTTCTAGCTATCTCCTTCGTCCAAGTCGGCTATACGATGACCCAACCTCTCCATAACTAAGATAAAAAGGTAAGGAGAGATTGGATCGCCCTGGCGAAGGCCTCTCATGAAATGGAAAGATAGGGTATGGCTACTGTTCCAACTAATATATTCAAAGTCACGAAGGAAATATTGTGATTTATAAGATTTTGTTGTGACAGCTACATTTTTTTGGTTGTGACAGGCTGACAGCTACATCAATTCATTCTATTATATAACGCACGTGTTTGCATGTTGATGGATTAACATAGAAATAAGATCAAGTTTGATAGAATCTCTTCAGAATCGTCTTGTTTCCGAAAAGGTGTGGTTGGAAAAATGTATCAAGCTTTGAAAAAGACAAATTGGCACAGCCACAATGGCAATTTTCACAGTACAAGGAGAAAAAAGAAGCATATTAGAAGCTAAGACAAATATAAATAATATATGTTAAGGCATAAGATTTGATGCAGGCGTAAATAACGCAAGAAGTCCACTACAGTTTATAGAAAAACATCCAAACAAGTTCTTGTTCTGGTATTATAGAAAGTCAACTACTCTTCTTTACCCTTCTTGTTTGTCCCCTCTTTCAGAAACCGCGAAAACCAATATGCAGAAGACTTTGGGTGCCTAGTGAGTCCATTTTTGTAATCTACATAGACCAATCCGAAGCGTTTGGTATAACCTTGAGCCCATTCGAAGTTGTCCAGTAATGACCATGCAAAGTATCCCCTCACATCTGCTCCATCCCTGTGCATTCAAACGATATACAATACTTTAGACATATTTGATTACGATTCTTATTCTGTTTTCAAGTGCAAATACTTTTAATCCATATCTGTTCTGGTGAAAACATTATTTGGTAATGATGTGAAATTTGTATTGTGTCCGCTGATTATTTTTTCTCTTTTGGAAATCCTGTATGGAGAACGACATTGTCATTGTTTTTAAAAGTCATCATGTCCAGTTAGTACACAAATACTTGAGGTACCCCACCAAAAAAGTTTCTGACCCTGTTCTAAACTTTCAATGTCATTTCTTTCAGAATTTATTGATTGTTCATCGAAAAAAATAATTCCAAGTTCTCAAAGTTATATTTTTATCGTGAAAGGCATATACATAACAAACAAGGATCAAAGAAAGCACTTCAGCATGCAAGAAAAGAGGCATTTGAAATCCATATTGAATAAAGTGAGATCATTAGGTATAACCAGTATATTTAACAAGGAGGGATGCATCTAACTACCAGATTACTCATTAGTTGGTGATATAAACAGGATTAACTCAGGTTGGTCGTGTGTGAAGAAAGTCAAAGGGGAAATCTTACTTCATAGCCTGCGCAACTGATGACACGTATCCCTTGAAGTATTGAACCCTCAGTTTGTCATCTAGCATCTCGTGCAATGACAAGCTATCATTTTCTTCATCATCCATACCTGTCAAATGGAAATACAGCCCCAGAGAGATGAGAACAACTTTATAAAGTTTTGGTCCAGTCATATAAAAGTTATATATCTTCTTTCATCTCTTATTATTTATTTGTTTTAGTTAATAAAATTATCCACGCTTCATCAAATTCTTATGTAATTCAATGTGTGTGGCATTGTTTCACTCTATCGTTCACTTAGTTGAATTCCTTGCTCGTCCTTAGATTTTCCAGGTTTTTCCGTCTTAGAATTCCCTACCCAAGCTTTAAAAGCGCTACTTAGGCCATATCTCTAGGCAATGCGGGACTATACTCACCCCTCATACCCAACACAATGATGGTGTTTGAGCCTGCAATGAAGGTTTTGATATCAATTGGTATTTTAATCTTCCATGATCGGTCAGTTGCAATAAAATGGCGAAGATAGCAACACCAACATTGCAGGGTTTCCTCGAGAGTAGTGAAGGGACTAGTTCACAGCCAGCCAAACTCGATGCCAAGTATGGAGTCACCTAGACGATGTCTTTCTCATTGGTATTGCTTGTATATATAGAGGTTACAAGGCTATACATGTAATTACAGTAAATAATTACATTTAATGAGAACAAATCAATTTATGATTAGAGAAAATCAACTTCTTATTCACAAGGATCCCATTACAAGGCATAACACTTGAGCCCCATGTTAGATGTATGGGATTTTGATGCAGGGCTCAAGATTCGTTACTTTAGTAATTCATAATCTTGATCATATATTCCTCTTGGAGCCACTTTTTTGGTTTTACTAATTATTGACTTGTGTATCAAACAATTCTTAGGTGCTATTACACAATCAAAGGTAACATTTGAGAGATATATGAGAACAAGACATATATTGGTTCTTTTCCATGTTTGGAACATATAATACACAATAGAAGGGGTCAACAAGTAAGAAAGGTGATAGATTTTGGTTCTACATAAATGGGTGGAACCAAAGAGACTAGAATAGAACAGAATATGTAGGAAAAAAGTTATACATTTTGGCTTTACATAAAAGACTGGAACCAAACAGAACATGCAGTACTGTTCCATTCTATTTGCATGCCACACACTACAGAAGTTTCAATAAAAATATATGCTGGTTCAATTTCTATTTGTTTTCGCTAAGGAAAAGCAAACTCACATACCGTTCTCTGTGACGTAAATAGGGGCAGGATATTTTTGTGATACATAATTAATAACCTTCCGAAGACCCCAAGGAACAACATATAGCCACTCTGATGCTGCCTGTATGCACACATAACATAAAACTTTCATGTTACGACTTGTATATATATATATATATATATATATATATATATATCAAGAACACTGAGGAGAGGGGGTGGTATACCTTCTCACCAATGAGCTGACCATCTTCCCATTCAACTGTGGACAAATAGCTTAATCAGCACGGAAAGTTCACTTTGGATATATAGTTTAAAAAATGCTTCAATATTCAATTTTTTACCAATTCTCTCCATCGCCTGTGCGTTGTAGTAATAACTTTCTCCAGATTCTATCACATGTGAAATTAACCTTGTTGTATAGTGATTTAGACCAATAAAGTCCAAAGAATTCAAAAGAAATTTTTTATCCTCCTCTGAGAATTTGGGAAGCTGGTCTCCAAGTCGTTCACGCATAGTTTCAGGATACTCTCCATGATACAGTGGATGCAAGAACCTGGGTTAAAAATATATTATCGCATAAGCATGCATCTTACACCAAGGTTAGATATCACCTCAATCTGTAATTTCTAGTGTTCATGAGCATTAAACAAAACCTAGTTCAGTTTTTCTTCATTATTTTGTGGCGTTAAATACAAAAAAAAAAAAAAAAGAAAAGGGATAGTACCCAAACCCACGCATTTTGCTGATTTGAGTGCAATAGTATAACGTCAAGATCATACAGATTTCTAATGATGGTGCTCCATCAAAACAAGATTTTCATAAAATGATTGCTATTTACTATTTTGAGAATATATGAACCAAAGTGGTCTGTATACGTTGCAAGTTTGTGTGTCCACATGTGGTGATTCATTCATATCAAGCAAAAAACCTATGAAACTATTATGAAAACTAATTTCTAAAACAAATGTATAGGAAAGTACCAGCCAATCTGAAAATCTAGGCGTCTAGCAGCAGCGGATTTATCTTCAATCTTATCAGAGTTAGGCTCTGACCATTCACAGTCTACAACCAGCCCCACTTGTCCCCCTTGCTTATCCTGGAAAATTGAGACAACATCTTAGAGAGAATAAAATCTTACTTCACGTATTGTGCAGGCCTTATAAGAACCAGGGTATGTGGGATAAACACCACTCTCATGCCTAGGATTGAATATTTCGTGCATGGACAAATATGGGTGGCCCAATAACAAATCTATGATAGGTTTTAATAGCATTCAAGTTAGGAGTTTTAGATAAAAAGAAGAATAAAATGAAATATAACTACGGTGTAATATGGTATAATAAACTCGATAGTAAACTGATACTACAGACAAAACACTAACCCCCTATTTATAGGGATACAAGAATCCTAATCCTAATCAAGAAACAATTCAGAAAAATAATCAAGTAACATGAAAACCAACACTATTAGATAATCTAAACAAAATAAATGTAATCTGACAAGCAAAAACAAGTATAGTGTTTGACCTTGTACTTGCTTCGGTAAATGGAAACAGCTGCTGCATGAGCCAAGATTTGATGATGTGCTGCTAAGTATGGCTCTACTGATCTATTTTCACATCTTCCAGGAGCAAAAATTCCAAGATCATACCCATTAACTGCGGTTTGAAGGGGCTCATTGATAGTAATCCAGTTCTTCACTCTATCGCCAAAACTTGCAAAGCAAGTTTCTGCATAGACTGCAAAGTATTCTCTACCACACGCAACATATGAACACACCACTCAGTAATAGAATATTGGAAATCAATTCTCAACATGATTTTACACATTTTTATCAATTAAAATACTCAGCAAATAAATTAGAAGTGAAGTCCTATAACAAATTAAATAGATAGACAAAATGGTGGGCTTAGCATGAGCATAATCAAACTTGGCATCAGATTCTTCCTAAGGAAGCTCCAAGGCCATTCGAGTGAGTATACACAAAACTGTTGGACTTAAATGAAGCATATATTTTGGAAACAATCACGACTCATGAAATTTCACTACCTTAGAGAAATAAAAATTATGAAGACTATGCAAGTTTAATTTTTCCATAGGGAGTATTATTTTAACATCTACTTTCATTTTCATACAACTGAAGTCAATAAATAGATATGATCACCCATTTTAGCTCAACATAGATAAACCAGTACACGATAACCTTTAATACTTTCAAGCACAACATACAAATCAATTTTTTCATTATCAGGAAAGAAATATATTGTAAAATAAAAAAATAATATTAGTTAATTAGATGATACCTACATTATTTTTTTATTCAACCATCCTCCCATTGACTCATCAAGATGCAGAGGAAGATCCCAATGGTACAAAGTTACATAAGGTTGAATACCTGCTGGAAAGGAGTAACTTAATATATACGGTTGATAGAAGAGATAAAAAATTAAGGTAAAGTAGTTTTATACAAACAATACCTCTTTCTAGAAGAGCATTAATAACGTTGTTGTAAAATGCTATCCCTTCATCATTGACTTTGGTTCCTAAGCCATCTACACCCATAAACCATTACAAAACAAAACATACAAATTACTGGAAGTACAACATCTTCAATTTCAATAATTTCAATAATAACTATAATGTTTTGGAGACAAGGGAAACTATGTTGTTAGTCTCAACATCATAGCTCAGAAAGGATGGTATGGCATAAAATTAGTAAAAATAACACTAAAAGTAAACTCCGGAACATAAACTGGCTAAAAGTTGTATTGCCATGTTCTCAACTGTTCCAGTGCCATCTCCTATACTAGTCGATTTCTTGTTTAAGGTGTCATCACTTCCATATGTCGGTGTATGTCACATTTCTCATCGGATTCCAAATGAAGCACAATAAATGAGGGTAAAATCTGTGAATGCGCTGCTCCTTAATTTTGGTGTACATAACAATTTTCTTCTTAACAACACATTTAAGAAGATCTCAACAGCCTATTATCGGTTTAACAGCTTAAGAAGGTGAAATAAAATATGAAACACCTTTATTTTTGGCTTTAAAGTTTCACCCATACTCTTCCTTTCATCTTAAGATTAATAGTAGGGGTTCATATCTAATTTGACATACCAGGGCTATTCACAGTAAATAAAATTTAATGAAAGTTTAAGAAATAAAAATTAACTTTAGAATTCTTCCTTAGAATGCACTCAACTATTGACTAGAAAATAATACTCCCTCCGTTTCAAAATGAGTGTCACTTTAGCAAAAATAATTTGTTTCAAAATGAATGTCATTCTCACTTTTCAATGTATTATTAATTACTTTTTTCCAATAGTACCCTTAATTATTATTATCCACACAACTTCCAAAGTATCATTTTGTACTTTAATTTATAATGATGGCAAATGCACCAATAGCTAACGAGGCTATTTTAGTAAAAGTATCATATCTTTGAACAATATTATTCCATTCCTTAATCTGTGTGCAATTGGCTAAAGCGACACTCATTTTAAAACGGAAGGAGTATATTGTATTTTAATAGTCCGACTCTTCCTTGGACTCTGATATGCAGAAACTTTATAGCATCAAGTTGTAGATAGAAACAATATCAAACAGGACGAAGAATGTGAGAACTCAGCAACCTAAAATTATCTTTTTCTTCAGACAAGATTGTTCCCTCCCAGAAAAGACTTAATCAAACCTTTGATAAGTTTTTGTAAACAAATTTACGAGCCAGCAGAGGCAAATATTAACTATTGACCAAATTAATGACGAGACAGAGGAATTGATAAAGCTTCAGGCTTCATGATCTCGTGGACACGGAAATAATTTAATTAACAATGAACCATATGAAGAGTGTATATATTTAAAATTCACCACTAATAACATACCGGGGAAAATACGAGACCAAGAAATTGAAAATCTGTAAGCGCTAAAACCCAACTTGGCTATAAGATCAATATCTTCCTGTTAACGGAGTTACGTAAAAATGTTAAAATATGAAATTTACGTGCTCGGTATGATCTTGACAGTAAACAGAAATTATGTAAAAGAATAAAATTGACTCAATATGACATTCTGTATGAAGTATTTGGCTTGAAAGAGAGAACTTGAGGAAAAGTATTAAATTGAAGAAAAAAGAAAGTAAGACACTTTATAATGAAAGAAAACCAGTCCCTTGAAAAGAATCATATTATGCAATGTATTAATTTCCAACGCAAAATCAACCCAGAAAGCCAATATATTTAACTACAAAATCTTTCCTCACTGGGCAGATAATAGTTATGCAACAGAAAGATGGACAACTGAAAGATATTACTGACCAAATACCGATGATAGTGATCAACTGCTACATCGCCATTGCTTTTGTCAAGTATTTTTCCTACAAAAACAAATAGCACACAGTAAGTAATGAAGCATCATTGCATCGAGTAGCACCATTTGAGCAAATGATAGTGAAGGGTCTGACAATTTATTATTGAAGAGATAGTTCTCATACCTTCAGTGTGTGTAAAGGCATCCCATATACAAGGACCTCTACCACCCTCATTGCTAGCACCTTCTATCTAGAAATAAGCAACAATCAGTTAAATATATGATTGAACAAGTTTTCCATCTGTTATAAATACGGGTTCCTCAATGTTTATCTGATTAAATTTCAGTCTACGAACAATTTTTCAAAAGGCATAGATCTAAGCCATGCATGCCAATCATAGAATATCATAAAATGGAATATCATTTCTAAATAAACCAACTATCAACTCAAGAATTCTTAACTACCCTGCTTCGATGTTGATTACAATTTATAGCTATTATGATATTAAATCAATCAAATCCCGATTCTGGCTATATTTTGTAGAAATCCAAGGAAGCAGGGAGAAATCTAGATACAAGAGATAGACTGAAGAGTAGGAGAAAAATGGAGAACTGCAAAGTTTAGAGAGGACCAACAAGTTCAAAATTTTGAAAGGAAAAAACTCAGATGTCAAGAATTGTTATCCGAGGTTATGTTAAAGTAAGTGACACAGCAGCATATCATAGATCAATAATGTAATTCTTTTTCCAATGGCTTCAAAATTGAACTCTGATAATTCTGACTACGACCTAAACATTCAAGTATGCTCTACCAAAAGTTGTGTCCAAGTAAAATCTTAAAAACTACTTCCATAAAACATAAAAATAAAAGAGCAAATAGTCACTTTGGTCCCTGACTCAGGATTAAATACAAATAAGTCTCTGACTCTGCACTTCCGTTATTACTTTAGTCCTTGGCGTTAAAAAAATCTGTTAAGTAATGATGTGGCGCATGTGTTATGCTAACAAGGAGTATGAGGTGTCACAGAGACCAAAGTGAAAGTAGAAAATGGTCACTTTCGTCCCTGAAACAAAAATCAATATCCCCAAATTAAATATCAAACCCCTAAATCCCTAAATCTCAAATCCCTAAATGTCATCTAATTCTCTCTTTTGTTCACAATCAATATTCCATTAAACACCAACTTACTGTTAGGTCACTGACTGTGCATACTTCCTATCAGACTGTGCATACTTCCTATCAGTTAGGTCCTGAAAGTAAACACAAAACTTCACCAAAGTCCCTGGCATCAGGATTAGCTTGGAACTAGGTAGTTTTTGTTTTGGTTTTTGCGGTTCTGGGTGTTTCAACAACAATATCCAATTTTTGGTGGAGAAATTTAAATAACTAATGCATAAATTCACTTACTAAAATACACAGGCATGAAGTTGCCTGTTGTGATTATTATTAGCATAGTTTAAGACATTGAATAGTTAAAGTGAACTTCTTTTCACGTAATTAACTCTGCTAGCTTATTATCCAAATGTTCACTACTAGCATGAATATGATATTTGATACCATGAATCAACGCCTTCTTAACCAAACTTAACCAAATCTGAATGTCATTGTCATTGTCTCAGGTTCGATTCCCTCTGGTGCCAATTTTGGTGGACTAAGTCCATACAGAGCTTTCTCCGGCTTTAAACGGGGCCCCTGCAAGTGGGCGGTGGGATTGGATCCCTCGGATTAGTCGGTCTTAGATCGGATACCAAGTTTTCAAAAAGAAAAATACAAAAAAAGACACCAGATCATCGAAAATGCATCCATAGTTTAGAGATTAAATTGAACATTTAGCGAATAATGAATGTGAGAAAGATTGCTACAAGTGAAGAAAAAAAACAAGATTGAGACAGTGTGAATCTGCATTAATGACGTACCTGATAAGCAGAAGTGGCGACTCCGAAGACGAAGTCGGAAGGGAAGTCACTGCGTGAGACTTTTTGTTCTTTGTCAAAACCGTTTTCCCTCAGAAATTCTTCTTTTTTTACCATTCTGAAAAATCGAAATGGATCACTCAGTTACCTTTACGGTTTCGCTCTTTCTTCACTGATCGCAGTGATTCTACTTTGCTTCACAGGTTTTTTTATGTGAGAGAGGAACTACTATGGAAATGGAGAAAAATAAATAAGCTTAAATTATTTTTCACGTGACATTGTTCTCCATTACATTACTGACACAGATGCAAATCGTCCGGTATCCGTATATAGATAGTATTATTTTTATAGAATTTTCTCTCTCATACTCGATGTTGTTATTCTCTATTTTTTTTTTTCTCTTCATTGTTATTGACCAATAAGAAGAAAGATAACTAAAGTTTCCTTATATAGACGTGGGTTATGACTCACATTAATTTTAAAAGTTGTTTTAAGTTATAGGAAATTTTGATAATCAAATAATTTGAATCAAGTCGTTAAGGAGGTAAACCAAAGATAAATTTTTTATGAAAATCTAAATGTGATGTTTGAGTTAACAATTTTTTGTCAAACTTTATTTGCTTTCACGCGGATGCTAACATGCACAAGCTTATTAGATCTCACGGTGCACAAACTTATTCGTATCGTAATTGATTTATGGTTATATTCTGTTTTAATTTTTTTTAATGTGCCAAAGCATAAACTTTCATGATATTGCATGACATCGGTATCTCAGAATTATGCCTGTAATTAGATGCCTTATCTCTCAATAGGCTCAGTTATTTTTTTAAAGCAAACTACTTGATCACTGATGAAGATTGACCTAGTAGTTCGTTCATAAATCACGAACTTCATGGCTACTTGTGCAAAGTTTATTTGTTTTTAGGGTTAAGAGGTCTTTACCCCCTGTAATATAGGTCATTTCTAGTTTTTCCTCTGTAAAATATTTTTTTTGATTTACCCCCTGTAAAATATTTTTGTTTTGATTTACCTCCTAATAGGCCAAACAAAAACCAATTTTATTTTTTTTTAAGAAATTTTCGTTTTTGTTTGGC
>Ga0315913_1010050_pt1 | contig 10986 bp, 6 predicted proteins | sample MpolsnodulesMG_FD_207736 | JGI IMG/M metagenome (GOLD analysis project Ga0315913, IMG submission 207736) | Medicago polymorpha root nodule microbial communities from Los Angeles, California, United States - small nodules | ecosystem: Host-associated > Plants > Roots > Nodule | place: USA... | reverse complement strand
TTCCCAAATATCAAACTTGCTGTGTCCACCTATCATGATATCCACCAAGAACAACGAAAAGCTCACAAAAATATCAAAGAACTGGCGGAATGCCTGTCAGATGTGAACAACGAACAAGAAGAACTCAACCAACAAGAGCAACAACTCATTGATCATATCAATGTCCTTTGTCGCGACCTCAAAGAAACAGAAGAAAAGTTAACGAAGGTGCGGTCCAAGAAAGAAACCAATGCAACATCCAGGAAGGAGGTTGAGTCCAGAATTAATCAAGAGTATCCAAAAGGAACCATCCTTATGGGCAAGATGACTTCCATTGAAGCTGATTATAATCTTGCCTTAGCCAAGAAAAAGTATTTAGCTGAGAACTGGGCCAACGTTCAAAATATGTGTAATTCGATTTCTTAAGTTAACTTAGACTTCTTTCTTGCTGCTTTGTAATATTTCACTGCATATTTGGGTAGGGTTATATTCCTTATTGCCGAACAATCCATTTTTCTTTTCTAGTCTGTAACGAATTGTTTCAACCGCTATTGACATGCATCAACTACTTTGTTTCACCGAGTTTCAGATTATATTAACCTCAGATTGATAAACCATGTGATCTCAAAATGCTTGTTAGTTCTGGACCAATATTGATAAACGGCACTCATGTCAAGATCATGAGTAAAAATGTATGGTCACATTCACTTGTTTACCTTTCAAGTTTACAAAGGAGTTTAACTTATCAAGAAAATATATTCTATTACCCAGAAAGAAAATGGGCGGCCATCACGTATTCACCTACGTGATCTTTTCTGTCGACTCAATGTGTCGATAGACTTAAATTGCTCTGTGTGGTCTAACCATCACTGGTGTTTTGACCATTCGAATTCGGTCTGTTTCACCAAATTATTCCGGTATTGTCAAAGCACATGCATTTAGTGTTACTTTATAAATCAATCTTTCCTCCACCTGGACGAGTTTCGTTTCTGGATTGTAAATTTTAAGTCCAAATGCAACTATTGCAATTCCCATATCATTTTCTAGCTCTTCCTCCTAACGGTGGTTACTTAGAACTTGAAGAATAAATGATTAAGTTTGGATGCAATTATCTGTTGTAGTTGATTTATCTTATTGGAAATGAATAATGAAGATGTTAGAAAACTTGTTTCATATTATTGCTTACTTTTATGTTAGTAGGAGTGCTCCACAAGTAATTGTTTCATCTTCTTTTTGCAGTTTTATTTAAATGGTAAGTCATAAATTCATGATATATATTAACATATTACATCCTTTAATTTTGTTTCCAATGCAGTGCAGGTACTCATATATTGAAAATGATCTGAAATAATTCATGCTTGATGAAGATCTAATTGTTGAAAAAATTAGGAAAAACTGTTTTTGAGAGATAAGTTTTCTGAGCCTTGGTTAAATAGAAATAAGTTTTTTCTACAAAAAGAAGATGAGATATTAACTTCAAATTGAATAGTTATGCACACTCAAAAAATGAATATTCTTGTTCAATATAAAGGCAAAAGAGATTAGTTAAAAGAAGGAATATATCCATTTTATTTCAAAAAAGACAGATTCTCATTCACTCCCTTCATTGAGAGTCACGTCTCTCTCTCCTATACCTGTTCCGTTTATCTACCTTCACCGGCGAGAAGATTTCCTCCACCATTTTTGTCGACGTCGTCGTCTACTTATTGAGTGGTTATCCAGTAGGCCGGTCTCCTCCCACATCTTTGTCTTCGTCCTTGTTGTCGCACTCTCTCACCATCGCTGTCCTTAAATCAATCTCTCCACTTCCTCTCAATCGGTGATGCTTCACCATTGAAGGTAAGTTATTTCTTGTTTTGTCTCTTCAACATCTGGTCTGGTTGTTTGCATTTAAGGTTATTTGAGTTTTATTTCCATCTTGTGTGTTGGTGAAAATGCAGTAGCAGCATCAAGCAGAAGCAAAACTGCACAGAATCTGATTATTTGTGTTTAAATGTGTTCAATTAGAGGTAGGTCTTGTTTGATTATAATCACATATGGGTTTGATGGGTCAAGGTTTTAGTGTTAGGACTGATGATCCATCAATTCAATGTTTATGTTAAGAGGATATAAAACCTTGGTGTTTTCAGAGAGAAATGGCTGTAAGAGTTTAGAAGCTTATTGTAGTAAGATTCATGTGTATTGGGATCTTTCTTCAGCTTGATTTTGTGTTGGACATGAACCATTGGAGGTTTTTTTTGTAGGAGTAGTTGTTGATAAACAAATGGTTCTTTCTTCAGCAAAATATGGGGCTTTTTACCTTATTATGTTGAAGTACTTGCCGATCTTGATTTTTAATGTATTTGAACTTGTTATTGAATGGGTCATGATGAGTATATAATGGCCCTTAAAACTTCATTTTGCTCTTGTATATGTATGATTATGTTCCCATAGTTTAGTTCTTGAACAAGGGATATTTTCTATAGTTCTAATGATCAAGTACCCTTTCTAGTATAATCTGAAGTTCAAAAATATAGGTGTACCTTTGATTTTATTTTTACTTTGAAGTTTCTTTGATTTCATTATTGCTGCTTTAAATTGGAATAAGCGTAAGTTTCCTATGTTTTCCTAGATTATTGATATTATTTCTACTAGTCTATTTTGTCTAAAGATTTTTACTACTCATTTTTAATAAACAATTTTTTTGAAAATATAAGGCATAGGTAGAAAATCAAAATGGCTACAATAAGATTATTCAAATGACACTTTTAACATTTTATGAAGAACACCCTCTTATACTCACTACAACATGATGGTGTGAGGTGAGTGAAAAAATGGAAGGGTTGTGGAAATTATAAGGTGTATGAGTTGAGTGATTATGTTAATAAAAATTCTTACTTGTGAACTCAATTCTTTTGTACTCATATTGACACACATTTATATATTTTTTTCTCTTTACGGCAAAATCTCACTTGATACACAACAATAATTGCAGCTGATGAATATCGTCAATCTTTGACATACTTGTGGAAAACTAACTAAAAATGAGATTGAATTAACCATGTTTTATCAAAGGTGTAATCACTTTTTATTTTCATGCCCAGTTTGTGTCTTTCTCACTATTTGTCCACATGCTTTCTGCAAAAGTAATTCCTTTGAGGCACAATGGTGAATCTTTTCTGATGAGCATGAGTGAGAGGTGAATTATTTTTTCTCTCTGATATCATGTTTTGATTGTTTGTAATTTGGGTGGAGTTGGTGTTTTAAGGTGTGTGTTTTTTTTTGTGACTGCAGAGTTTTTTTAAAAAGAGTTACAGATCTTGTAGTGGTTTATTTGATTGTAGTCCTAGTATTGTTTGTGAGGTTCTACTTTGGTATTGCTTGTTCCTGCCTTGTTGTGCAAATGTGTTGTTCCTACCATTTGCTCTTGATTACTTGCATTTTTGTTGAATGTGACTTCACTAATTTAAAGCTTTTGATGACACAGAGAGCTTGGTATAGCCCGCTTGGTCAGTTTTTTGTGTGGCAAAGGAGTTGTGTAAAATGTGTCAAGAGTTAACTGTGGCATAACACTGTCGAACTTATTTTAAATATGTTTCAGATGCTAGCTATGAAATTATTAAGTTGTGCCAAAATTATGTAATAGCATTGATTCTTGGATTTATTTGAAGTAAATGAATTAGGTGTAAATCGATTGTTGTAATATGTTGAAGCAATTACAACGATTATATTTTGTTGATGATTTTATTTGCAAGTTGGTACGAAATAAAAGGTTCTATAATGATATTTTGTTATTAAATAATTGTGTATTAAGTTATGATTTACTGTAATCATGTAATATGAGAGAAAAAAACAGCAAAAAACTAGATTTTGAATCGGGAAACATATCTAAAATGTGTATTTTTAAATCGGATCAATATAACCACAAATTTTCAAAGGCGTAACCATTTTATTTTTGCATTTAAAATTGGTCGTCTTTAAGTGTACCAACCTTACAACAACAAACTAATGTAATTAAGAGTCCAAGATACATAGAAGATGATTAATTTTTTTATTTCACAAATAAATTGGATTGAAATGTTATTGTTTACACATGAAAATTACAGATAGTCAAAGAAATGAACAATATAACCACAAATTTTCAAAGGTGTAACCATATTATTTTTGCTTTCAAAATTGATCGTCTTCCGTTCTTCTGCGTTACATATAAGCATAGAGGGTTCTAATATTGATTAACATAAACACAAACTGCATGCATATACTACTATACTGCATTAGACCTATTAGCAGGGTTTGATTATTGATAATATATCACCTCTTAATAATTAGTTCTTGCCAAAACTACGGGTAAGGAGATAATCAACTAAAGTGTCGATTTCCTCGTCACTGATTAGTCCGTCTTTGTTGGCATCAGCTTTCATCAAACAACGATTGGGTAGTAAGAACCTAAATCCTTTAGAGCTTTTTTGAGTTCCTTCTTTGTGTAACGACAAGACCGTCGTTATTGATATCTGCCTTTTCTAATTTTTCGATAATGTTTCTTTCGAAGTTTATTTGATCCATAGACACCCTCTTTGGTTTGTCAGAAGGGATAAACACAGGCATTTTCAAATGTTATCTCCTAAGTGTTTTATCAAGTTGCCCATGATTTTCAGAGTGTCATATTGAAGTTGCCTATGTCTTCAGAAAATGGTTTTTTTATTTTATTTTAATTGAGGGTTTGATTTTTTGGTTTTGGGTTTGAGAGAGAAATTTGGTTTTTTTTTACTCAAGATGACACACTCATCTTCATCCATTAAAGATCTTATTCTTCTTCATATCATCTTTTTATTTTGAATTTGTCTTATGAAAGGATTTAGCTTTATATGCAGAAAGTTAACTTTTTATATTTTAAATTTAAATCTATTTTATTGTTATTGATTATAGGAATGAACTGTGCTTTGGCAGGTTTCAAAGCATGGTATTAGAGATTTGTAGTATTTGGAATGAAGAGTGGGAGTTCCTCCTAACAGTTACATGACTTAGAAGTCTTCTATCAAGGTATCATTATTTTGACTGCTCCTTTTTTCATTTTCTGTTTTTCCTGATGCAATGCCCTGTGCTGTTTTTTCAAAGTAAATTCCTTCAGTTGATAGTGCATATATTTATTAGCGTATTTACTAGCATTGCAAACTATATCCACCTTTGTTTTCATATTGTTATTAAGCATACATACACCCACTAAAGTCAAATGAATGAAGAGGCTCAAGAGCCTTTGCCTTAATTTACATGTTATTAAGCATACATTATATGTTGTTTCTTACTGTCAGGATATGGATGGACAGATAGAAGAGGCTCAAGAGCCTATAAGAATTTGATTGTTGCATCATCAACTCAAGGTATGGCAAAACTAGATTTAGATATTCAGAAAGTATCTAACTGGTTGAAATGATATCAGATTGGTGTTGGATTAATGGTATGTCAACAATCTGTTGGAATTAATGGTATTGGATTTTATACATCAGAGACATTTGTAGCAGCTGGTAAGTTTGAAAAAATACACGTTGATTTTGAAAAATCAAAGCATATCTCTTTGTTTATATTTATTTATTTATACTTCGCGCTACAACATGACTTGCAGGACTTTCTTCAGAAAAAATTGGTACCACAGCCTATGCTTGTATGCAGGTAGTTTACTATCCCTATATGAATTTCTCACACACTTATTTATTGATAATATAACTGTACTTTTATAACAACTTAAATTAAAATTGGATTATTATTATTCATTTTATTTAATTTTTTGTTGAAATTTGTTGATTGTTGTAGGTTCGGCGTGATCAAAATAATTCAGATCGATTGAAGCAATGAAAGTTGAAAATTTGTCATCATCTTTAACAACTTCGTCATCTAAATGGTTTCATGGAGCCTCCAATCACGCTCCAAGTTCGCAGGCCTTCGTCAATGCGTAGGAAGCCATAACAGTTTTATCTAGAGGTCGTGCCATTGGATTCTCATAAAACTAAAGAGAATGTAATTGTGACGGTTCGATTTTGGTCTTTCAAGTAAGTGATTGTGAATTTTGTGATTGTGTTTTGTGTCATGAACCAACGCTTCAATCAGATTTTGTTTGCTACATGTGCATTTCTGAATATACTTTGGATTTTGCCTTTTGTGCCATGAAATTTTTCTGCATTTTCATCTATTTTGAAAATTTATTGACATTTAATTATATTTGAACATTTGTTGTGTGTGCAGTAGCCGAAAAATCTTGGCTAGCAACATCAGTTTTTCATGTCTGGTCACTGATGTATAATGTAATAAATGTATTTATCTCCTGATATTTTAAATTATAATGCTATTCAGCTCCAAAGTCAGATCACAAGTTTTTGAAAATTAATAAGGTTAGCTGTAGAAATAAGCACTAGATTTGCATCTTTCTTGGAATATATTTTTGTCTTAATGTTGTCTCTCATAGTTATATATAACCTAACACGTTCATTATCATTTGTAGGCGGATATATTTTTAGCACCTCAGTTACATGCTGCATCTAAGAGATTCAACATTCACATGGTAGTATTCTATGGCCTCGATATTTTTTGTGGGGGAATAAGGGATTGTAATGAATATTGCACTTAGTGAAATTTTGAAACAATGGGAAACAGCTGAAGTATTATGTATGTTCTTTGGAAACAGCTGGAGTATTCTGTATGATCTTAGGATGATGGAGTCTATATAATCTGTTTTGTAGCTTCAGAGAGCATGGAAGGCTTTGAATTGGACTCAGAAGTTGCGTTTATTGACGATAGTTATCCGTGGAATAACATCTTCATCAGAGATTTCTACAAATAAGCTTGAGGTTACTTCTCTTGCTTAGAATGTCAATCTTAATTTTTACTATTTTTTATGTTACAGGTCCTGCTTTTATATGCTTGATCCCCTTTTAAAATGATATTTAGTCCTATTCCGGGTAAGAGCTTCTAGGATCTCTTCCGGCAGTGTGCCATGTTCAAGGTCGGCGTTTTGTGTTTAGGTTAAATGAGAGGCTTAGGTTTTCTTTGTTTTGATCTTTCCCCATTTAGCTAAGATTTCTGCTCTGTAGGCACCCTACTAAGCTACGGTTTTGGTTGGGGTATCCTTGGAACCTACGCCTATTCCGAGTACTTTATTAATTGGGTCGATTAAACAGTTCGCAGACCAAGGGTATTGAAATAAGTTGTGATTTAATTCCAACCATTCAGTTATAGTGAAATGTTTTACGACGGTTCAAGTTTATGTGTGTGTGTAAGATGCATAATGAATGTACTCAAAGTGTTTATATGTATATTATATATAAAACTCTCAACTAGGGAGATGCATAAATATCTATGATTCGCATATAATCTATGCAACAGTTTGCTTTAGTAGTAGTTATTTGAAAAACTAAAGAGCCAAATCTTGGTATTAGTTGCAGAAAGCAAGTTCAGATGATGGTACACTTCATCTTTATGAGCAGCTCAGTTTTTCATATCCATCCCTATTGCCACCTCTTATACATGAACGAGATACTAAGTTTTTCTTCCTCTCACTCAAAAATTGCATCGTAGTATCCTTTTGCATGTGACAAGTCCTACAAGGCTACAACTCCAAGTAAACAATAGTATTTTTTGTCTGTTCTGCAGTATCTTGCATGGTCTCTGAAGCGGAGCAAGGCTGTGAGTAACTGTAAAAGTGTGGTAGGTGTGATTGGAAAAGGCCACATGAATGGTGTAATATATGCACTGTTAGCCGATACAGGGAATTTGAGATTCCGAGACCTTGCTGGGAAAAATTTAAATGATGGGGGTTCTAATGGCTGGATTGATGTCATTAATTTAATGGTTCTTTGTAGCTTAGGCAATTTGAGTCTCTATCCAATTTTCTATACCACTAATTGACAAAACAAGTATCAAAACTCTTGCTTCAAGGTTCACTTTTTAGCTCAAATTTTTCAATCTTGCAATATTGTTTTCTTTAAAATTGTTGGTTGAGTTTTGTAGTATACTATGATTATCATTATCAGCCACTGTATCATGGTGAGAGTGGAGTAGACCAACTTCTGGCAGTGAAAGAAAATGGGCTCAAATAGCTGAGAAGTTAGAAGGAAGGGTTGGCAAGCAGTGTAGAGAGCGATGGCATAATCATTTACATCCTGATATTAAGGTTAGATATATGTACCAATTTTTTAATTTCATATAATTTTTTATTACAAGTTTTGTGCTTTGAATTTGACCTTAGGATTATTTTTTATTTCATATTAACTGGAATAAATTATTTTTGCATAGTAGTAACAAAAGCAGTTATGCTGTCATGTATATAATTTGAAGTCAGATTGGTTATCATGGTAACAAATTTGTTATGCCAATATATAACATCATAGTCAATAGTAGGTATATAACTTGCAACAGAATTTCCAGAATTTCAATTTATTAAAGAAGATGATAACAAAAAAAGGCAGCTATTCATCACAATTTCTTTATATTTTCCATTTCAAATATGCTTGCTCTCTCAATTGATGTCTAAAAAATCATGATATAGAATCTTATGATATTCATGGTTCGCAAAATTGATTTTGTGGTGAAGTCATTCTCAAAGGTTTGGTTTTTCTATATCATAAAAATCTATATCATAAGATTAGATAATCAAAACTTGAAAATTCAATCCAGCTATAAATATAAAAGTCTTAGTTCAAATAAATGGAGTTGCAATCAGATATTATTAGACCAGTTAGCAGCACTGCCAACCCTTGGCATGCCAGTTGATTCCTTCCTTCTAAGCCTCTGCATCCATCTTGAAAGTTGCACCACATACTTGTCCAGGACTGTCAACCCTTGGTACAGGCTTCAATTTATTAAGTGGGTGCTCAAAACTGCTCAAACCTCCAGATGTTGTAAGGAAACATCCTGAAAGGAAATGCGGTAACATTCGTTACCTCTTGCATAAAACCATTGTATGTACCATATAAACAGTCAAATTACAATACATGAAGAGCTTGAATGATAATCTAATTGCAAAGTAAACAATAATGTAAAGGTGGTTGAGAAACAAAACAAAATATCGTTTGTTATCTATCTTAAAGGAAAGTGGTATTGAAGTTTCAAAATCTCTTAACTTGTCATTCCTTTCTTCCTCTTAATTCACTTTTTAATGTACTTATGCCTCTATGACAATGATCACTTCATTTGCAGTGTTGTTCAATCCATATTGTTGCTTAAGATTAGCAACATTCTCAAGGCTAATATTTTGAATGATTAATTGCTATCCTTTTCAACGATATTTTGAAACGCTAATGTTATTCAAATAGAATGCTTTTGAATACCAAGGTCAAGATAGTAATTATTGCAATTACAAATAGAAAACATTAGTTCTTTTGATGTTGGTTTATAAAGAAGTTAATTCTGAGTGTTGTATTGTGTTTCTCAATGCTCTCTTTTCCAAGATTGCTGCTAATTTGAGTGTGATTTGGTGGTGGAACAGGAAGAGATAATTAAGGAGTATGGACCAGAATCGATTGTAGATCTATTGTTCATGAAGCCTGCTGCTTGACATTGTTACTGATGGACTCCCAAACAACAGTTTTAAGATAGGAAACCTCTAACAACTGATCAAAATTATCATTTTTTATTTATTTGGTCTGGACTTAAGTTCTTAATTAGACATGATGATGTATTTGTAAATCAACATTAATAGATAGTATTTTTTTTTAGAGCAACATTAATAGATAGTATTTAAATCTGTTTTTTTTTTAAGGGATGATAGTATTTAAATCTGTTGAATTATTCCATTTAATATTTTGATCTTTCTTTTATTCTGTTTTATTTTTATTTTTATTTTATTTTACAACAAATGCATGTGTTAAATTTGTTCAAAAAAATGTATGAATGTTAACAAGCTATCGAGAGTGACACTGTCCAAGAAATATTTTTTTCTTCTTCTTTTCCCTGTAGAATCCAGGAGAACTCTTTTTCTCACACAAGCCTCCTCTAATTCAATAATTAAAGAATCATTGCCCAAAATGAATTTTCAATACGTTTAAAAATAAGTTTTAACATTCCTTTTGTTGCGAAATTATTGGGGTCTAAATGAACTAATTAGTTGCTTCATGTAAAATCATCATTTTGTCATTTCTCTACATTACTGATAAAATTATGGATAGGAGGGATAATCATTTGAGTTGTAGTATGCTCATTGAATTTTACAGAGGTAATTTCTGAGAATTGTTTCCACCTCGGTAAAAACATTAATAGCTTGCTGTCATTTGAGCCATTCCTTTCAAGACAAGGACCTAAGGCTCTTATCTGTGGTTGTTTGTAATCATCTTGTGTTTTGTATCTTCTTTCATTAAGAGACATTCTTCTGAATCTTTTCATGTTAATCCATGATTTGGGTGTAAATTGTTTCCTTCATTGGCCACTTAGAAGAATGTGGATTATTCCTTTCTACTATTAATTAATTTTGTTGCTAAATTTCAACCTTTCAAAATTTCAAGGGCGTAGATATTTTTTAAATTAATCTTTGATATTGAACATCCCAAATAAATCTTCGATGTTCAACATCCGCCACTTTGACAAATCGCCTTTAACTCTAATCCAAAACAATTTTGACCTCCATTTCCTAAATAAATGGAGATTGTCAATTACTATAGTTTGGAAGTAAATATGTGATATTAATGTTTTCAATTCTTGAAATATGTGCATTTATATCACATATTTACTTCAAAACTATAGTAATTGACATTCTCCATTTATTTAGAAAATGGAGAGGATCTTCACCCAGGGGATGTTGTTTCTTTCATTCATTTTGTGTCATGTAAATATTGGTGTTAATCCCTTTTTGGTAACTCTATGACAGTAGAGCCCGCTTTGCTTTTATAATTTTGACTAATATGTAATTGTAATTTGCACATAATTGGTTCCTTCATTGGTTCTAATTAGTTTCATCTTAATTATAATGATGTTTTTCTGGACTCATGAACAAAATATATCCTCTTTTCATGAATCAAGACTTGGTAAAGCTTTCATAAATATTTC
>Ga0315913_1010049_pt1 | contig 10986 bp, 5 predicted proteins | sample MpolsnodulesMG_FD_207736 | JGI IMG/M metagenome (GOLD analysis project Ga0315913, IMG submission 207736) | Medicago polymorpha root nodule microbial communities from Los Angeles, California, United States - small nodules | ecosystem: Host-associated > Plants > Roots > Nodule | place: USA... | reverse complement strand
CCAACACTCTGAGGTCTATACAAGGGGGACATTTAGATGTGATGGGACAGATCATTCCAGGCAGAAAAGAACAGAGTATCATTCATTTACTTCTTAAGAGTGCTCTTGTGACTCCATCTAGGACGTTTCATTGAGCAGCTCACCCGTTGTAATTAACTTGTGTTTACATACGTGAACAATATATATATATATATATATATATCGCCAATGAATTGGACCTATAGAACAGTGTTGTCTATTTCGCCAATGAATTGGACCTACAGAACAGTGTTGTCAAATAGCAACACTATAGCACAGTGAAATATGATGAATCTGCTATGAAAACCACAATGCTATCCAAGCTTCGCTATTGGGGAAATTGTGGCTGCTATTCCAGTTTCAGCAAGCAGATGTAGCGGCAACAGTGGAAAAAAGAGAGTTTTAAAGGTATTACATATAATAAAAACTAAAGGAGATATGTCGGAGACTCACTGGAGATGGAGGAGGACATGTTGAAAGGGAGTTGGGATGGAGGAGGACTAGTTGAAATAAAATTGAGGTAGAGAAAAATCCACTTAAATATTGAAAGGTTGCAGTTTCACTACACATGAAGAGAGAAGTGTGACTCTTCAGTTTTACTATACTAAAAAGGAGTCATGTGCAGCATACAAGCTAACTCTTTAGTTTTATCATTAAATAAAAAGGAAAACCCTGAAACTATCTATTTTCTGGTATTTCTGCTACATCCTCTGACCAAAAATACAATAGCGGCTGCTATGTCCCTTACAGTGGAACAAGGATAGAAATTAGGTTTTCATTGCAGATTCATCAAAATTCCTTAAGCATTCGTGCTATAACGCCTCAATTTGACAGCGCTCTTGATACAATTCCAAAGCCACTTACACAGTTGCATTATTGCATAGCCACAGCAAAGTTCATGATTGCATGGAAGCAAGGGCTTTTGGATCAAGGGGATTCACTCTTGCACAATGAAAAGGCTATAAGACGGTTTCTGAACTTGGTTTATGAGTGGGTGAATGAAGTACTTCTGAATTAGGTTTTTCATGCAAGTGGCCTGACCCACCGACACATGTTGATGTTCTTGTTCTTGGGAATGCACAATTACACTTTTATACACTACAGCATGGACCGTACGACAATCAAACCAAAAGGAATTCCATGTGGGGATTAGGATTGTTCAACTCCATAGAACATGTCAATTTTGTGTCTATACAAGCCAGCACATAATGTAGGGCTGATATACTCTCAACCATAACAAAAATTCTATGTAACTGAAACAATAAAGTACACTTAAGATGTACAAAGTATATAACTTGCCTGTAGATAGTATTTCCTCTGCTCCTCAGCAAAAGGCTTTGCCAAAGTGCTCATATCAACACCATAGAAGGCTTTTGTTTCATCGACAAAGTTGTGCCAATCGCCCATAGCTGACTGGTAATCGCCCAACTTTTGTTCTACTATCCCAGTCCTAATGGGTGCCATCCACATGCGAGCATGACTAGGATACCTACAAAATAAATATTTTTAAATCAATTGCAAATGTAACACCAAAAGCCACCAAAGATTTGCTCATTAACAAAATGAATCTTTATATCAGAACCATTTCATTTTCATGAAGCAGATACCTTCATAGTTTACCAAATCATTGATACATGTCAATATCTCTGTTGGTAATGTGCTGGAAATAGCATGGTAAAGCAAAACATGCCATGTTAAGTCAATGTAAAAATAGCATGGTAATGTGCAAATTGGGGTAGTTAGGATTATCATGTAAAAATAGGGAGGTTTTGTGTTATGAAGGGAAGGATTCAGATTTGTTAACATTCGGTGAATAGAGCAGTGGCTCTATTATAGTGAAGGGCAAACCCTTGGAGGAGAGTTTTTCTATCCTCTTGTTTCTTGTTTTCTCAAATAAAGTGTTCTTTCATTAATTTTTTCTATCCTCTTGGAGAAGAGTTTTTCTATCCTCTTGTTTCTTATTTTCTCAAATAAAGTGTTCTTTCATTAATTTTTTTCAATTCAATTCTCAAGTTAGAAAATAATTATTAGCTTATGTGGTTCACGTTCTCGTACTGTATTCTATTAACTAATGACTGCTTATTTTTTTAATTCACCTCAGTGTTGTTAATTGCAGAAATACAGATAGCAGAAAAAAGCGGTTTGTTCAAATTCCGTTATACAACAGTGTTACAGTGGCTCTATGTTTTGCAATGAATATTGTATCGCAGAATAATAGTGATTTGTCAATGCTATAACCACTACTTAACAATACTGATTAACCCTATTCTGATGCAAACTAAAGAACATCCTCTGCTTTACGTACAGCTTTTAGTTTAAAAGACAAACAAACAACAAGTTATAACTAAGTTCAACTTTCTTAACTAACTACTAGCCACATTTTTCATATATAGTATAGACATAAAGTCAAATATTTAGACAAGTGACTAAAAATACGTCAGTAGATCTCAAAAAACGATTCAAGTAATATCTATTTTTTCAAATGAGTGAGGAGTAGGTGCATATCAAGAAGCATGGTAGAAAACATCAATACATTGTAATTAATAAAAAAAAAAACTCTTCTTTTGTTTATGGGAAGAAAACAATACTTACATCACTCCTGTTGGTTTGAGCCAGCGGTCACGAGCACATATGACAGAATCAAACATAGATTCTCGCAAAAGAAAATAACCCATCCATTCAGAGATGATAACATCAACTGCAAGTCATACAGACACAAACACTTTAAGGCAATCAAAGGATACACAAAGGCACATCAACCAACATTTAACAATTCATATAAGGTTTTTTATGAACAGTATGCAACTGCAATTGTTGCCGCAACATCAAGGTTTTGCGTAAATCACCAAACTAGTCCTAAACCCTAAACTCTCAAATAGGTAATCAGATTATGAATATCTCAAAATATCCCTGACTCTATTAAATAGTCAAGATGGTCCCTAGTATAAGCAAATATTCCTTTCTCAGATTCATTGAATAATTGATGTATCTGGTTTATAATCCATATACATAAGTTATTAAATGAACCCGAAAAAATAATACTTTCTTATAATAGTGACCGGAGGAAGTATCAATAAAGTTGTTATATGTTAACCACAAATTATCAATTTGGACCCTATATTTAACCACTTAATAACAATCTAGTCCCTCACAGACTAATAAACTAAAATGAGTAAAATTTGACAAAATTAAGGACCTTTTTGAAATATTCATAATTTTCAAGACTTATTTGATAGAGTCCTACAAAGTCGGAAACAAATTTGATGATTTACTCTCAAGGTTTCCGATGTCTTAGTTATGGTATTTGACCATAAAAAATCACATTATCAAATATCATAACACAATCACGACCGCGATTTAATTCAAAACTTACAACTTAAAGCTAAAACTAATAATACACATACAAACAAACCTTTCTCAGGCAATGTAACATCCTCAACAGAACCCTCAATAACCTCAACAACCTGCTCAAGATTATTGGATTTAACAAGCGCACGAGCATGTTCCGACATCTTAGTAGCTTCAACAGCATAAACCTTCTTTGCACCTGCTTGAGCTGACCATATAGCAAGAATCCCACTTCCAGCACCAACATCCAAAACAACCTACACAATTTTCTTATCATTATTATTTAACAAATTTCATCACCCAAACCCAAACCCAGTTCAGTTAAGGATACTAACCTTGTCTTTAAAGTGGTGTTTGTTTTCAAAAACAGCGTTGAAGTAAGCATCCATACGAACACGATCTGAGAGCATTTCTTTTTGGTGATAGAGAAAGGAATAGGTGCAAAAGTAATTCGCGTAGTCGACTTCTTTGGGAACGGCGGTGCCTCGGCCACCACCGGCGGCGTTTTCGGAAGAAGTGCCCATGGTTATGGTTATGGTTATGGTTATGGTTGGTCTAGCTCGGCCGTGGAGCAATGAAATTTATTTTAGGTCAGGATTGGTTTGGCGGTAGGGTTTGTGTTTGGGTTTAGGTTCTGTACCGTTATTTATTGCTCTTCTTCCATCACTCTTTTTTATTCTTAAATATTTTAACTTTTCATTTTAATCTCTTTAAAATAATTTTAACTTTTCATTTTAATATTTCTAAAATAATTTTCATAGTCATATTTAGAATATTGTATTAATCTCTTTAAGTAAAAAATGGAATTTTCAAACAAAATATATCTTTATGTTTTTTTCCATGAAAATTCATATTTAATTATTAATTTGTTAAAAGTTTTAAATTATTTGTGAGATATTGTTATAATACTATAAATTTTTCTGCAATACTCATTCAAAATTTTGAAGAGTACACATGATTTTACTTAAAAGTAAGGACCAAAAGTGTGAACTGAAATTTTTTGGAGGACTAAAACTCGAATAAATATTCTAGAGAGACTAAAGTGAAAAGTTGTGATATTTATAAGGATCAGAAGTATATTTAACCTAATATTTAAATATATTAAATAAAGCTCATCAATATTAATGTAGCGATCCTTCATAAATAAAAACATTAATGTAGTGATCCATGTTAGTCTATATGACAACGCCAAGAGTGCGCTAGAAGCGGGGTGAATAGCGTTTTTCAGTTTTAGAAGAGTTCACGCAAGGGTGAGTTAGAAAAATGATGATGACGGTTGGATTATGCTTTGATATAATGATATGCATAAAAACAAGGTAAAGAAATAAATATCCAATTATGAATAAGTTTTGAATCTTATTGACAATTCAACAATCAACATACAAATTCAAATCACAAAATTAAACTATCTCAAACCAAACTTATTAACAATAAATCACACTAACTACAGATGAACACAAGGTATATGAAGTAATTGTTCGAAGTTAATTTTCAACCTTGATTGTGAGAAAATTGAATTTGTAAAATCTCAATTAAGGAAATTGAGATTAGGTTTTGGTAAAAAGTAAACTCACAATCAATTAATAATCACTTCATGCAATGAATTTATATACGTAAAAATATAATACTGAAATTAAAAAGATAAGAGAGAGAGAAGAATACCAAGATTTATAAAGGTTCCCCTTTTTCATCCTCGTTATGAGGATATCCTCTCTATGTGATAGAAAACAGCTCTATCACGGTCTTCTACTATGATGAAAATGTTTACAAGTGTATGATTACAAAGATTCATTCGATTCCTTAATCTTCTATGCTAAGCAACCACACACGCAATCCAATCTTTAAGACCTCTTGAAATTGGACAGCCACAGGGTCTTCGAATCTCAAGCTTCCATGCAATCCTTTAAACTTCTACTATGAGAATTCGTTTTTGCTATGTCCGAAGCTTTGATCCTCTTGAACCTTAAGTAGTTGAGAAACAACCCCCAAAACCCTTTGGAGGTGAAAAGTTCATTCTTTTCTTCAGGTTCTTGATCCACCACCAAGACCCTTGAGAGAAACAAATCTTACAAATCTTATAGCACCCTAACAATCTAGACCTCACACTCTACCAAAATCTTAGAAAAAAGTGTTTAATCTAAAGAAGATGCAGAGATAGAGAGTTTGGAGATTTTAGAGTCTATTTATTGTTTCAATCAATAGAAAAATGTGTGAGTGAGAGTATATATAGTTGAGTGAGATAGGAGTAAGTTTGGCTCAAAATAACACTGAAAAATTGGTTTGAATTGAATCATCAAAATCTTCAATCGATTAAATAGTGTAAAATGTGAAATTCGGGTTGTCATGAAGATTGAATAGTATCAGAGAATATTTGAATCATTTTAAAGAATTTCAGATGAAGCTTGTATAGTATCAGAGAATATTTGAATCGTATCAAAGAATTCCAAATGAAGATTGAATAGTATCAGATAATGTTTGAATCATATCAAATAATTCCAGATGAAGATTGAATAGTATCATAGAATATTGAATCGGTTCAAATTCACTTTTCATGAGTCAAACACCTGAGAACTTGTTTGATACAATTCAAAATATACATAAATCAAATCAAAACACTAAAGAATAGATTTTGAACAAATTTTCATGAGCCAAACACCCACGAGCTTGAATGATTCGATTCAACATATGCAAATGCAATATATGAACCAAAACAAATCAATAAAAATGGATTTTGGACAAATAGAGCACAAAAAGACTACAAACTTCACGACCTTTCTAACAACATAGTTGCGAAGTATGTAATCTGGACTGGACTGGAAGGGTGCTTTACAAAAATTAATGACATCACTCAAAACATAAAATATTACTTATTCAAAAGATAGAAACAACTTTCAATCATCGTAAGTATAACTCAATTGATAGGGAATATTGTAAGTAATATTCGGGGCTAAGGTTCAAACCTCGGAACACCACTTATTCATCCTATAAGATGAGTATCTAGTTAATAGGTTGCTTAAAAGAAAAAACATTGTAGTGTTATTATCAAATATTTCTTGATTTTATAAGCAAAAATTCGTTAAATACTTGAATTGCGTTGGTTATGGATTTTATTCACCATATAAAATGAATCTTCACCTTTTGATCCTAAGATATGTAACAATTTCTTTGGTCGGGATAACTCGTTGTTTCTACCTTTATTTTGAGGGTTTCCACGTTAAAATATCTATGCCACTTGTGCGTTTGTTTTGTTGTATTTGCTGCCATATAATTATTGTTGCTCGTGAGCTACTTGCATGTTGGGAGAATTTTTGTTTCAGCTACCTATTATTTTGATAGTGTTATGTTATGTGTTAATTCTAAATCGGTTTAATTCCTCCTTAAATTTCTCAAAGTTGTGATATTGGCCTCCTAAAAAAACAACTCTTTTCAAGGCTCCTAAGTTTACTTTTTGTTGCAATTTTAGCCCCTCATAGCAATTTTTAGTCCCCTAAGTTTACTTTCCAGTCCCCCTAATTTCGAGTCAAAAGGTAAACTTAGGGGGCTAAAATTGCCATGAGGGGCTAAAATTGTAATAGAAAGTAAACTTAGGGGGCTTAGAAAGAGTTGTTTTTTTTTTGAGTTAAAATCACAACTTTACGAGAAACTTAGGAGTCAAAAGTGTAATTAACCCCTTCTAAATCACATAAATGTTGAGTATGCTTTGGTCCCATGTGCCATTTTCTCCGCACTAATTTTTTATAAAGTTGAAAATCTACACAAAATTCACAGTCTTATTTGCCTTTGAGTGGAAAAGCAATGTATTTGAATAAGTCTATTATTTACAAGAAAGTGTATGTATATGAATATGTATTCTGTTTATAATCTACCAAATATTTTAAATTTTTAGAGGTTTTGAAAGTGGAAATGGTCCACGCTTTGTTTTAGTTAAATATATTCAAATGAAAGTTGCACATCCTTTATCTGTAATTGCAAGCAAAACTGCTGAACTAATCAACTCTTCATGTTCTCACAAGAATATTACAAAGGTGAGAAATTTAATAATTCATCTTTTATCTTCCATTCCATCTTTACCATAAAACAGAAAATGTGAAGTTCTGATATGGAAGATAGGAGAGTGAATATAATCGCTGCTATATCAGTGATAACACTGATTATCATCATAATCATTGCTCGTGTCTTGTTAAAGCTGTCAAAGGCTTTCTTCCTCATCTGTGGCGCTGGCGTTGCTGTGATCCTTGCAGTATTTGGTTTTGTTTTTCTCAGCTTAATCTACAAACGCAGAAGGAGAATATTGGAATCACAGTTGAAATCTGAAGGTCAAGAGATTCGAATAGAGTACAGTTTCTTAAGAAAAGTTGCAGGGGTTCCAACAAAGTTCAGATACAATGAGCTTGAGGAAGCAACGGATGGATTTCAATCACTTATTGGAAGAGGTTCTTCGGCTTCGGTTTTCAAAGGCATTCTCAATGATGGAACTTCGGTTGCTGTGAAAAGAATTGATGCAGAAGAAAGAGGAGCAAGAGAATTTAAATCAGAAGTTGCAGCTATAGCTAATGTTCATCATGTGAATCTTGTGAGACTTTTTGGGTATTGTAATTCTTCTTCAGCTCCTAGGTACCTTGTTTATGATTATGTATCAAATGGATCATTAGATTGTTGGATTTTCCCGAAAAGGGATTCGCAAAGGCGTCCACGTCCCGGTGGATGCTTGTCGTGGAACTTGAGGTATAAAGTCGCAATTGACGTTGCTAAAGGACTTGCATATCTTCACCACGATTGCAGATCAAGGATCTTACATCTTGATATAAAGCCAGAAAATATACTATTGGATGAGACTTTTAGAGCACTTGTTTCGGATTTTGGTCTTGCAAAGCTTACTGGTAAAGACGAAAGTCAAGCGGTGTCTACAATTAGAGGAACAAGAGGTTATATGGCACCTGAATGGCTTCTAGAAAAGGGTATTTCAGATAAAACTGATGTATATAGTTATGGGATGGTTTTATTAGAGATTGTTGGAGGAAGAAAAAATGTGTGTTTAGTTGAAGATGAAAAGGACAAGTCAAAAAGGAAATGGCAATATTTTCCAAAGATTGTAAATGAGAAAGTGAAACAAGGGAAAATCATGGAAATCGTTGATCATAGGTTAATGGAATGTGGCGGTGTTGATGAGGGTGAGGTGGTTAAATTGGTTTATGTTGCTTTATGGTGTGTGCAAGAGAAGCCAAGGTTGAGGCCTAGTATGGCTAGAGTGGTTGATATGCTTGAAGGGCGTGTGAGAGTGGATGAGCCACCAGGTACAAGAATGATTCTTGTTGATTTTCTCAGTGTTGATGATGATAATGTTACAGATAGTAATATCAATATGATGCCAAGGTTGGACACTATGTCTAGTCAAGGAACACAAAGCAATGTGGAATGTAATTCTACCTACTCTTTTGCTACTACTGTTTTCTCTGGAAGATAGTAATTAGTTGCTATACTGGGCTTATGGAACCATGTTATTTATTTGATTCTGCTTCATGTTCTTCCCTTTTCTCTTGTTATTGTTTTGTTTGTTTCTTTTCAATGTGTAAGCAACAGTTTTTTGTCAATGCAGTTCAATTTTTATTTTTTAAGAAAAAAGAGGTGCAATACAATGAGTTTTCGGGTCATCCATGCTAGTATTACTTTTTCCTAAACACGTTTAACTACAGAATTCTGATTGAACCCGGTGCAATATACAATCAATTCAGTTCAAGGAATTAGTTTTACTGTGTTTTCAGATAATTGATTGATGGTATAAAATAAATGTAGTTGAAGATTTTTGGTTGGGAAATTATTTTTATTTGTTTAGTTATTACTTACTACATATTAGCTGGGTCTTTTAATCAAACATTGCTGGTTATAAGTATAGAAATATGAATATTATGCCAGTATTGGCTTCGCTGTGCTTAAACTATATCTACAAGCTTCCTTAAAAAACTAAAAAAAAAAAAAAACTATCTATACGAGCTGGTTCAGTTTGACCCAATCTTTTGTCAACCAGTTGACTTCCTTCAATCTTATAAGATAAAGGCAAAATAATAATATATTAAGTGCAAATGGTTTATGGTACGGAATAAACAACGACAAGTTCAGTTCTTTTAGACTTTTTCAACCATGCAAAATTAACTTTTATAGAAAATTTCGGTGGGCTAATTTATCATCGTAAAAAAAAAACTTCTACGAGAATTCTTCCCAAGCCAAATGAATGCCAAATGAAATTAGTTTAAATATTTATTTCTCATTTATTCTAATATATATGGAGGAAGGTTAGCAACACTCTCTTTTTAATACTCTCTCAAGCATTCGCTTATTGAGTGAAATCAATGTATATTCCGCTACTTTATGTGGGTTATATTTTCAAATTGTAGGACCCACATTGATTTAATCCAATTAGGAAGTAAGTGTTAGAGAAAATGTTCAAAAGAGAGTTATTAAGAGAGAAATAGTATGAATGGAAAGTGTTTATTCTCATTACTTGTAACTGAAGGTATAATTGGTTTATATACAAATATGTGTGTACATGATAAGCTACTGAAGTAATGTTGTACTATAGTGTAACTAAAACACTCTAAGTTCAATTGCTTGAGGCGCAAGTTATATCTTTATTATGTGTATTATCCAATAGCGCAACTTGCTCTTGAGAGAAAACTGGAAGAAGTTTGAGGATGCCAGACTGTAGCTTTTCTCGCATGATGTGGCAATCAATCTCCAAGTGTTTGGTACGTTCATGAAATACAGGGTTAGTGGCTACAAAGCACTCTGGTTGCCACAGAAAAGTACAGGAGGTCTGGTGCATGGAACATGGAGATCTTGAAGGAGATAAATCAACCATTGAAGCTCACAAGTGGCTGAAGCTAGAGCACGATACTCAGCCTCAGAAGACGGTCTAGAAACAGTTATTTGTTTCTTTGTTCTCCATGAAATTAATGAATTCCCTAAGAAGAAACACTGACCACTGATGGATCTCCTAGTATCAACACAACCTGCCCAATCTGCATCTGAATATCCTTGCAAGTGAAGAGGGGAATCTCTGGGAAAGAATAAACCTCTGCCTGGACAGTTCTTCAAATATCTCAAAACTCTTAATGCAGCAACATGATGAGTATGTGTTGGGGCAGAAAGAAATTGACTTAATTGTTGTGTGATATAAGTAATATCGGGTCTAGTGGTGTTTAGATAAAGTAGTCTACCAACTAGCCTTCTGTATGAGGAGATATCTGCATAAGGTAATGCACCATCATTGTGTAACTTGAGAGAAGGGTCAGAAGGAGTGGATGCAGGCTTAGATCCTATAGTTCCTGAATCTGCAAGTAAATATAAGCAGTATTTCTTCTGACAAATAGAGATGCCAAGATGAGAATGAGCCACTTCAAGTCCAAGGAAGAATTTTAACTGTCCCAAATCTTTAATTTTGAACAAGGTGTCCAAAATAGATTAAATGGATGTAAATTCTTCTAAAGAGTCACCAACAAGGATAATATCATCCACATATACAAGCAAAATAGTGTATGAAGTACCAGTTTGCTTGATAAAAAGAGAATGATCAGAATTAGCTTGAGTATAGTGATGTTGAATGAGGACAGAAGTTAGTTTATC
>Ga0315913_1010048_pt1 | contig 10987 bp, 7 predicted proteins | sample MpolsnodulesMG_FD_207736 | JGI IMG/M metagenome (GOLD analysis project Ga0315913, IMG submission 207736) | Medicago polymorpha root nodule microbial communities from Los Angeles, California, United States - small nodules | ecosystem: Host-associated > Plants > Roots > Nodule | place: USA... | reverse complement strand
AGTTTGTTTCAGATAGGTCCTTTCTATCAACCTCCGTTAAGCCAAAGTTAAAGGACCTATCTGAAACCTTATAAACTTAAAGGACCTATCCGAAACAAACTCGAAACTTAAAGGATCTATCTGAAACCTTAGAAACTTAAAGGACCTATGTGAAACAAACGTAAAACTTAAAGGACCCAGAGAGGTATTTGACCTATTTTATTTATTTTTTTATGTCAGGTAGCCTAGTGGCTAGAATTCACCTTATAAGGTGAATAAGTGGGGTGTCCGAGGTTCGAGCCCCGGCCCTTGCATATAATAATGCATTGTCCTACCAACTGAGCTATGCTCACGGGACTATTTGACCTATTTTATAATAGAGTTTAAAACTACATGTTAATGAAATTATGAATAAAAAATAGCGAAAAATATGTTTTCAATTTTTTATTATATTAAAATAGACCTGCAATACTATTTTTTTTTTTGGAAGTGTGTTAGATTATTATTATTTTTTGCAAGATTATTAGAAATTAAAAAAAAAATTGAGGGAGTAAAGTGTATATTTTAACATAAGAAGGGTGGAATGTAATTCAAGCTTCTCTTAGGGGAGGGGAGTGAAATTTTTTCTAATATGTTTTGAATAAGAGGGGAGGAGAGTGTATATTTTAACATAAAAGGGAAGGGGAGTGTAATTTACTCAATATATTAAGTAAAATACAATGTCTTCTATTTAAAAGTTGGCGAAACTCACTACCAAAAAAATATATTTACACTACCAAAAAAAAGTAGGCCAAACACAAAATTTCTATTTATACATTGAAAAATTTAGGTCAACTTACATTTAGATTATAAATCCACAAAAATGAAACATAAAATTCCAGAAAAGGCAAAAGCCACTATCCCCAATAGAATTTTAACACCCAAAAATAAACAAGAATAGGGCAGACAACACAAAACTGCCGACAGCAGCTAGGAAAAAACAACAACACATAGAGCTTAACATATACAAAAAACAATCACCTGAAAATCCCTCTACCTCCAAGCATACCTTGACAAACCGTCTTTTGGAATTCCAACACCATTCATAATACAAGCACGAAACAATCTTCGACAAAGAGATGATTTTGATATTATCGTATATCCTCAATATCCTTTACACAATTGTTGAAAATCATTTCGTTTCTCACCTTCCAAATCATCCAAATGGCGGTATGCCAAATCAACCAATAATAACTCTTTCTCAACTTCTTCGACCTTGCCTTGTTTGACCAACAAGGAAGATGCACAAACAAATTTGGTGGCAAAATAAAATGAAATTGTATCAAATCAAAACACCTTTAACCACACTTTTGAAATCACCTTGCAATGTAAGAAAATGTGAATTGAGGATTCCTCTACGAAAAACACAATTTTTGGACATTTCAACATCCAAACACATGTCTCTTTGCCAAATTCAACCGCGTCGGAATACAATCAAGAAGAAGCGTCTAAGAGAAAACTACAACCTTTGACGGAGCCGTACTCTTCCAAATGTAAGCAAACACCTTTTCTTCCTCCCTACTAACAACCACATCTAGAAGCCCAAAATTCACAAGCACATTGTAACAAAACTTTACCGTGAACACCCCTTCCTCCTTTGTCTCCAACTCCAAGAATTACTTTCCTCAGATCCATAAAAAAATCCAATATTCCTACGGAGTTGTTACACAAGTTTCATTTCCCACAAACCAACTCTCTCCGCCAATAAAAATTCCAATAGCTAGGGTCAAACCGTAAGAGTTAATCCAAATTTCCCCCAACATAGAGTTCTAATGGTTGGATAATGCAAAAAAGATGCAGAAAAGTAAATCATAGAGGGACATTTCCCACCCAAGGATCTATCCAAAAAGTAGCATTGATTCCATTACCCATCTTCCTCACCACCTCCCTATATTAAACCAATTAATTCCACCAATAACCTCCAAAGACATGAAGTCATTCCATCAATTAGAAGCATACGAAGATTAAACCTCACTACCCATTTCCACCCCACCTCCAACTCTCGGGCCATATTTATCAAATAAGAATCCTCTTCCAAAGAGGGTGATCCTCATTAATTAACATCCACTTTCATTTAACGAGAAGACTTATATTCACCCACTTGATATCTCTAATTCCTAAATCTCTATTTTTCTTAGGAGAAAATACACTCTTCTTCACTTCACCCAACAAATTTTCTCCTTCATAGCCCCATCCCAAAGATAACTCCTTTGAAGTCCAACAATCAACTTCACCACCTTTGATGGCATCTTAATGTAAACTGCATTCAACACCGAGTTTAGAAGGACAATTTGTTCCGACAAACTAACTTACTTATCACGAATGTTTGTTTATCCATTCATTACGATATTTTTTCATTCCACACCCAAAAATGTTTTAAAATGTTCACAAATTTTTGAAATTACCTCTCATTGCACACCCAAAAATATTGACAAATCTTTTATTTTTGGCAATATTTATGTAAATAATGTTTTCAAAATAAATTGCAAAAGGAAAATGAAATGAATGCTATTTCTCTAGAAAAATAGCACCAAGAATTTTTCAAGACACAGCTGACAAGTTTTAATTACATGATTTATTTGTTCACTTCCTATTTCTCAGTCACACCTCCTTGAATTGTGGCAAATAGTGCATTGTGATTGGCTGCTCTTTATTCTTGAAGAATTCTTGATGTTATTTTTCTAGAGATATAGCATTGCTCATGGCAAAAAGCAGTGATTATAAATGTTTTCATACGGTGTTAAAGGCTCATGCAACCGGTTCAACATCGCTTCTTAAAACATAACATATCCATTCTCCAAGGTGGACACTGCTCTTGAAATGAAATTAGTTGAAAACTTATCCCCAAAACGCATATGTAATTGATATGCTAGATTTTTTAATCTTTGAGTAGTGGCTCCTCGGTAGGTGTGCAATGTTAAGCCTTAAGTTAATTTTCTCGGTAAAATCCGTTTTAAGCACTAAAAATACGTAACCCACCACTGGATGCTATTAGGTGTGTGCCAAAAAATTAATTTGTAAGACATTCTATCACTACAAGAAAACTGCTATTTAGCTTCAGAAATTTTGGCATCAGACCATTTCTGATACTAATAGTGTATGTTAGCGTCCACAAAATGTTGTTTAGCATCCACTAAATTTAACACAACTGAATATTTTTCCGCAGAGTAGTTGCTATTGTTGATGCAAATATTTTGTCAATTTGATTTTTTTTATTAGTGTTCGTATACACTAAAGCTAAATATATTTCACTTTTTGATTATCCATTAGCATCTACTATTTCTGAAGCTAAAATTTTTTACCAGTATTTTTCAATTATTTTTATGATTTTTCTCCTCAGACAAACACACACACACACACCACATCACACTTTTATGTTTCTTTTCTTTCATTTCCCTTCTCTCTCGCGTGAAAAATAAATACCATGTCTTCATCTTCCCCTCTAAAACACAACACCACCAAACACACTTCCTGAAGATGATAAAAACACAAGGGGGGGTGAATTGTGTTTACTTTTTCTTCGTTTTCTCCTACTGAAGTCACTGATCAGAAGCAGATAGAGTTCAGCTTCTGAAGTGATAATCAAAATCTAAATGCAGCGGATAAAACAGAGAGAGAGAGAGAGAGAAGAAAGATACAAAGCAATAATACAGGTTCCTTCCACAAACCGAAAGTAGTCATGTCCCCCTTGCACTTACAAGGAGAGTTCACTAGAAATGTAATATCTGATTACAATTGCTCACTGCTACAACTAGCAAGAGACTTCAAATTACTCAAGCACACCTGCAAGAGATTTCATATGCTCCTGAACTAAATCAAGAGACTTCCTATGCTCAAGCACACAAGCAAGAGACTTCTATTCAAACAAAATTACAAGGAAATTTGTTTGAGGTTGAACACTTGATATACAATCAGTGGTGTTCACAATGCAAATCAGATACAGACTCTTATGACTCTAGAATTTCTAAGATATGAAATTTGATAAGAAATTCTAAGTGAACTTTTGATGCAGAACAATTTCAACAGAGTTTTGGCCCTTGTGAATTGTTGTATGAGTCTTGCATATATGTTTGTGTCTGCATATCCAAACAGAAGATCTTTACTCCTTTATATAGAGGTGTGAGAGATACGTTGGAAATTGCCAGCACATCAAAAAGAGTCGTTTGAAGCTTGATCAAATCACCAATGATCTTATGCCTGATTTGGTTATTGTCCTATGAAGGATCAATTTCAAATACATTCCAAGTCTGGAGGAACATTGGTGCATGCATAGTTGTTTTTCTTGTCCTATTGCAGACACAAAACAGAGTAGTGGAGATAGTGGTTGTACACTTCGTACAATTGTGCTTTGTCAACTCTCTCCAACGTAAAAGCATCCAATACCTTCAAATCCATTTGAATTAGCCGTTGCTTTGTTCTTTCAGTCTTGTGCAATGCTAGACGAGATTAAATCATATGAACAACCTTTGAAGCTTTAATTCTCTAAGCTTCAGATGATCTTCAGTTCTTCTGATGAAAACTGCTTCTGGTGATCTTGCTTCTGATGAGGTGTGCTTCTGATGACCTTAGCACTTCAGGAGCACTTTGTCTTCAGAACCTCTTTTCTTCAGATGCTTCAAGCTTCCTTCTTGTTGATTCCATTGCTCTCAGTTGTTCTTCCAGAACCTTATGCTTTAAAGAGACACTAAATTTTTGTATATGGTCCTGCATACTTGTACAAATATTAGCATATCCAATTGACAATTTTTTATACCTTGTTATCATTAAAACTCAAAGGGTAATGTTAAAAACATTTTTTTCCAATACTTCCAACCACCATGACCTCGACATTCGACCTCCTTTGGCCAAGAAAACACCATTTATGTGATCACCTCTCCTTCCTCTGCACTACCCCGTAATATATTTTCCAGATCTAAGATGTTGGAATTTTTGAACCATCACCTTTACTCTTGTTTTACGGTCACCACAAACCTCCATTTGAAAAATTAATCCAACCATCTTCTTCCCCATGAGGTTTGCAACATAAACCCTATATTAATTTTTATGAATAACTTTTTCGGCGGAAACTACACCGAAGTTCACCTCCATTGTGCCGGAAAAGTGACGTGCGGCCATTTACTTCATTTTTTTTCTTCCGTAAATTATATTTTTAGAGTATTTTTATAATTATTTCTGATTTTTGAAGAAGCCACTCAGTTAGACATGTTATTTTTGTTATATTGATGATTTTAAGTTTCTTAATATGGCCCAAGGGGATATATTAGACTTAGTTGTTGTTCAGTCTTATTTGGTACTATTATATCCTTGAAAATCATAGTTTAGAGTAATATTGGCTTAAAATAGTATTCTTTTGAATTTGAGTTTTTAATTGTTGTAAACAAATGTTGACGCTGAGTAGATTTCACAATGAATATGTCAAATTCAGATTTGAAATAAAGAGTTTATTTAAACATGTTATATTGTTTTGAAACAGATGAGTATATAACTTCTTTGGAGCCTTGATATATATTGGTTAGGGTCAAGGATTTACCTCGAGTAGGATTAAAAGGTCTACGTTTATAACTTGTTTTGGTGGAATTTTGAGTATTTAAGATAAATAGGGAGTTATGTAAATGGTTTTTAGTCATTAAAGGATGAGATGATGATTGGTTGACAAAATAGTTAGTGATACTTTCTACTTCTATTCTATTTTAAAGGATGTCAATCTTTATTTATTTTTATTGAAAAAATCAGTATATTACATTATCAAAAAGTTAATCTTTTGGATACTTGACTGTCCAATAGCATCTTGGTTGATTCCATTTTTTTTTTGATAAGGCAAGAAGTAGGTAAGGTATCAAGGAGTGCAGAAACATCCCAACTAGGCTGACACCCAACTGGAACTCCCATCTTCTACCGCCTACTCCATATATATTATTAAAAAAGGGGAAAAATATGTACAAGAGGGGGGACTAGGCTAATACCCACAGAAAAAATAGTGATAGAAAAAGAACAATTAGAATCCTAGGGAAATTGATAGTTAGACAAGTCAATTCTATCCCTAAAGAAGTGTAATGACAAAGAAAATGGCAGTGAGTCAAACCACACCGAGCCCACTAAACCATGGCCGAGAGTTTTCATTGAGGAGTAGGGGGTGGACCCTGAACGGGTTAAAATAGTCTTCACCTTAAATGCTGCTTTCGTCCGCGCCTTCGTCAAATAAGGAGTGGATGGTATGTCAGTTGTGGCACTGTTCAATAATAAATCTTGCAATGAAACCATTTGTTTCTGTAACACCGGATCATCTGGACCGGATCAACCATGATTTTCTGAACATCCGGACCAGCTGTGGCCTTATAATTTCATCAGAAACATTTTGCAGTGACATGTGAAAGGTAGTACCAGACATCACAATCTGCTGTGGGGGAAGTCTCAACAAGTTCCTTTCTAACTGTGCCGCATCATTAACTGTAGGAACAACGCCCTCCTGCGATACTGATTGTTGGGCCTGAGTGCTAATTATCTCCACATTCTCATGTTGAATTTCAGCAACCTGAAGGGTCTCTACGTGGGTGTCATTTTTCTGTTGGGATGCTGCAATTTCAAAAGCCTTAGAGGAACCAATACCTTCACGATTATCATGTGGCTTCCACCCTTGCTTCTGTCTTTTGAGTTCATCGGTTTCTTACCCTTGTCGACTGGTTTCTCATTTTTGTACGCTTTCCTCGGATGTAACCATTGATAAGATGTTACATTATGGCTAATGCTCTTGCAAGGGGTACAAAAGTCTTGCAGACCCTCATATTCAACCATAACTTCATAGAAAATTTCCTTGGAAAGATCCAAATCCACCAATACCCTGCATAATGTCCGAACAATCTATTCTTAGTAACATTATCAAATAGTAATGGAGTCCCGACAGCCCCTGCAATCTCATACAAAGTTCTCTTCATCCAATACTCTTGTGGTAATTCCCACAGTCGAATCCAAAATTGCATGTGTGAATGTTAATGTCCTTCGTCCATTCAAATAACCAAAGCACACCTGGCTTCAAAATGATTGTACCCGCTGCCCATACTGTGCGCAAATCAGCATGAGAAGCACAAAAAATTTGTAAAACCCCCGACCAAGTGAAAACAGACGCCATTGTCCACTAACTTTCCATACTTTATGTAATTTCGCAACTATATCCTTGGTAGTGTAAGGTTTGTCTCCTTTGTTTAAAACTAGACTACTCTGAAGGTTATATTTATATGTCTCTAACCCTCGAAAATATGCATAATTTGTAATCTTGATAGACAGTGTTTCCCCACGAATAGATGTTGCAGGTATTGGGTCAGAAAATTGTACATGAGTGCCACAAAGGGCTTGTGCAAAAGATGGTTTCAGAATGGCTGTTGGTGCAGGAAGAGAGAGTGTTGCGTTTGCAAATGGTATAGCAATAACGGCCGCAACGTCTGTAGGAAGTAATGTTGTCGCGGTTGTTGTATCAGTAGCAGGAAGCGCAAGCTCTGCCTGCGAATCAAACATGTTGAGGCAAGCAAAGTTGCAACAAATTAAGTGTGATCAATCGAACCAAAAGAAGGAAGGAAATTGCTTGAATGGAAAGCTGATCGGAACCCTCTAATAACGTGAAGATTGGGATTGCAGTAGTAGTAATTAAGTCACTCCAAAATGTGATGCTAATGGGAGTAGAATTTGAGATAACAATCCACATACAATTCCCACGTGGGGAATTGGTGGTAATAGGTGGATAATTTGAATTGGCGGTTGTGCATCTGCTAGTAAACCCTAACCGAGCATTCTATACATCGGTATTAAGAAAACAATGAAAATTAAATTTCTCCATCCTTACTTGGGTTATTGTTTTATTTATTGGAGGCTTTGATCTTCTTTCCTATGTTGGGATTTATTTTCTTATGCTTGGAGAAGTATGTCTGCATGTCTTAGATCAGGATAGAAGGGTCAATATTCTGTAATAGGTCGGCCAAAATTGATTAATTTAAGGTGGGGGCTGATTAACCATTAATGAGTATTTTGGAAATGGAACTCTTGTAAATATTATGTGATTTGTTTAAAATATATATAAATTGTTTTAAATGAGTGTTTTGTGCCTTTATATGTTATGTGTTATTAAAGTTTCATTGTATGTTTGTTTGTTTTGTAAATTGTTCTGATTGGGTAATGAGTTGATTATAGGCCGTATTGTTTTTCAAATTATGTTCTTGATAGTTCTTATGTACTTGGTTCATAGAAGCTTGGTTATTGGACTTTCTTTTGTGGAATATTATGTGATTGCTTCCTTTCTTGTGAAAACTGAGAAGAAAACTGTGATTTTTATCCAGTGATAAGAACGGGTGTGTTGTGGTTATTCTTTTAAGAGATTATGCACTACTAAAAAAACAAAAATTAGTGAGAGATATTTAGTGAGGGAAAACGTGAAATCCCTCTCTAATTCCGTCACTAAATTTTGCGACCAAGAAATTTGTGTGGAATTTCATTTTTTCTGTCACTAATTTCCCTCGCTAATTTTTCTTTTTCTAGTAGTGATGCATTGAGGCTTCTTCTAATTAGAGACACTGGTGTTGGCAAATCATGCCTTCTTTTAAGATTTTTTGTAAGCTTTTGGCATCTTTTTTTACTAATTATTGTTTTGACTACTCTTGGGTTTCCTATACTACGATGTGATTAACATACATTGGTTTGTTTCAGTTATTGCTAGTGGTTTTCTGCAACAAAAGAGGGAGAACATTTTTTTGATTGGTGCACATTCCACAACATGAAAGAATTTTTATGGAATATGAACTCTACTTTTTTCGTCAACTACTTTTTTGAAAGAAAGCGTAGGTAGTGTTTGATTCATATTTTATTGATATGGGAACATTCTTATATTGATATGGGAACATATTTTCAAGTTATGGATTGTTTGTTAGCATTGGTTTGACATCTTGTGTCAGCGTCCTCACAATCAGCACTAACGTTGACAAAATTCAGTATTTTATACTTGATTTTAGCATTTACATTTCACAGACGCTGAATATAGCATCAATCGATTCTGAAGCTAAGTAGCGTCTACTTATAGATGCCCTTTAAATAGGCATTTAGCATCAGTTTTAGCGTCCACTTTTGTGAATGCTATTTTAGCATCAATAGGATGCTAGTGTTTAGCTTCGACGCTTTTACTGTCGTTAATTTTTTGGATGCTAATATGAGACTAAATGCTGTTAGCGTCCATTTTTTGCCTTCTAACATCCAATTTTTAGGTGATGCTAAAATCTATTTTTCTTGTAGTGTATATAGCAAGAACCATATGTTCTATAGAAAAGTAAATTTTATTGAGAGAGAATTTTCTTACCTTCCATCAATATACGCAGCTTTGACAAATGTTCTAAAAAAGGAAAAACACAATAAAAATGTTAGCTCTAACCTTTTGGTGATATAACAAAACAAATTGTGCGGTGCCTTGCTTCAGAAGTTTTTGAACAATGCAATCTATATATTATTAATAGTTTAATATCTATGTATAAATTCTCTCAAAAAACAATTTATGCATAAAGTGTACAAAATCTAAAAACTCATTCATATAATCTATAATGGTGTTGATGTATAAAGATCAAATTCCCAATCAATTTTGTCCTCATTTATCTTTCAATAATTAATCGGTTTTTCATTTTACTTTTGAGTAAACGTGCAATGGATATTTTTATTGCAAGTATTAGGCATTATCAAGAGTGAAAGAAATATAATTTCATTGTTAAATATAAATCTAAAATTAAAAAGAAATAGTAACATTGTTAGACTATAAGGGACACCATAGTGTCCAAAGGCCATTTCATAATACTCCATTTTACCTACTAATAAATATGCTGAAAAGGCATTAGAGTCTATTTTACTGTAAAACCTTCAAGTTACAACAGTACTAAGGGCTATTTAAATATGAATTTTTGCGTAAACGTAAGCCTAACCTTTTCAATAAACAAACTAGGCCCAAACAAGCTAGGCTGTACTATAACTGAGATGATATATTCCCACCTCTAGTCAGACTAGCTATAATGGCACATGGTCAAGTTGGCATGTCCTTATGGTATCATAATTCTATTATAATGTAATAAACAATCTCTAACAATTACCATTCGATTAGAGTAGCCTCTAAATATTCTATTATCTCTTATATTTTTAAAGTAATTGTAGAATTAATTTGATGGATTAAGAATAATATAAGAAGAATTAATTCGATGGTTTGAAAAAAAATTGTCTAATGAAATGATCAATGAAGTCCTACTTACCACATTTGATTTGAATTCCCAGTGGAGAAAAGCAAAAATTAGACGCACATCTAACATGTCCCGTGCTTTGATCGATGTTGCAGTGCTGTTGGTTAATGCCACAAGAATCTTCACAAACACGTTTCGTCCACGAAAGATCAAATCCATAGCTTAGCATACCATGAATTTCCGAGTAGGAAAGATTTTTTCGATAAATATTCTGGGACTGTAACCAAGGAATAGAAGTAGAAACGAGTGATGACATAGAAACAAGCATCACACGGCAATCAACATTTAAGCTCGCAGTGTAGATGTCGCCAGCAATAGCATAAACATAGCCTTTGGAATGCCGCTTGACGCAGGGAGATGTATCGACATACATAATATCGTTCTTCGCTGGATTGCTACAGTTCAGGTATATCACTGGACCGCTACCACCGACTTCGTATGGATCCCCGTGGTAGTTATAATTGTAAGAACTTGTGAAATTGGATTTGGTTAAGAAATAGCGAGGAATGGAGGAGCAATCATCCTCTTGAATTCCGGGATCAACTAACCGAATTGTGTAGTTTTTGTAGTCGATTGACTTCACATAGTATTTACCGGAAAATAGACTTAACATTGTGATGTTATTTTCACAGGATAACTCGTACCTCGGATCACCACAGGTTGCTAGGTCATTCTTAAGTCGAAAAGGATGTTGTATGTCTGTGATTTTGCCGCAT
>Ga0315913_1010045_pt1 | contig 10987 bp, 4 predicted proteins | sample MpolsnodulesMG_FD_207736 | JGI IMG/M metagenome (GOLD analysis project Ga0315913, IMG submission 207736) | Medicago polymorpha root nodule microbial communities from Los Angeles, California, United States - small nodules | ecosystem: Host-associated > Plants > Roots > Nodule | place: USA... | reverse complement strand
AAAATAGTCCCTGGAGGGACTATTTTCAAAAGTAAAATATTTTGCAAGGATCTTTTCAAATATCAAAAGATTTTGTAGGGACTATTATTTTAATAAATGGGTTCAGTCATCATGTGCCACGTGTGAAAATCATCACAAAAATGAGATCATGGACCAAAACCAAAACGAGACATATTTGCAGGGACCAAAAACAACAAAAAAAAATTACAAGGACTAAAATCAAACGAGACATATTTGCAGGGACCAAAACTATATTTGAACCTATATTTTATGCATGTGTAAGTGTGGCTGAGTTTGTAGCTATGAGTGATATTATGTGTAGAGGTGGGGGTTCAACTTCGTATTCTTCATTTCTCTGCACAGCACATAATGTATGTGAGTGTGAATCTAGCCACTAGACTATATCACCAAAAAAAGAAAATAAATTATGTCCCATAAATGTAGTTCAGTTGGCAGCTATCAGGGACATTAAGTGCAAGAGTTGGGGTCCGAACTTTGGATTCTCCATTTTTCTACACATAACGTGCATTAATTTAATCACTACACTACCTGACCAAAAAACAAAACAAAAAATTATATTTACAAATGTGTTTTTTAGGTTAATTGTTGACCCGTGTTTTTTTTATGTATTAACGACAAATATTTGTTATATATTTTTTTTAAAAAATTCATTAGTGGCAAATATTTCCCTTAAAAAAATCGATGACAAATATTGATCTCATGTTTTTTATGTATTAGTAACAAATATTTGTCTCGTGTTTTCTAAAAAAATATATATTTGTCTCAGATTTTTTTATATATTTATCATGTATTTTTTACATGAAAATTGCTATATATTACGAAGGATAATGGCAGACGAATGGCAAGAACAACAAAGCACGCCACTTTAAAGAAACCGAAATTTATAATTTTATCCCTTAACATAAATCATGTCCATGTAATTTTCAAAATCCACAATTCACATTGATTCTTGTGTTTTGTTACTCAACCATTCGTAATATTAAACATTTTTCTTTTTATATTAATTAATGACAAAATTTGTTATGTATTTCATTTTGATGTAGATAACATCGCTGAATGAAGTTTGGTTGCATATGGTGAAAAGAGAATGTTGTTTTAATATTTGTGATTGAAAAGGTTTGTGTCGTGTTTTTTTAATTTACCAATGACAAATATTTATCTTATTTTTTTTGTATTAATGAGTAACAAAATATATGTCTTGTGCTTTTTTATATTTATACTATTTATAGAAGGGTCGAGTTCATTAACACCAACTTGTGACCCATGTGGGGCAACAAGATGAATTGAACAGGCAAATGACAAATAAAATGGGCATTTGGCAAATAATGTAGGGTGAAGGTATAACTGTAGGGGTATTTAGTAAAACTTCTCATATTTAAACACGACTTTTCAGCCAGGCTCGATGAAGCCTGCAACCCGTTTGGTCGGTCTGGGCTAAACGGGTTGGGTATCCCATTTTCACATCTTCAAACATACAAATACACTATGATATGCTCTCTAATCCGTTTGTGTTTGATGTAGGCTGGTTGCGCGTATTGAAGACGAAATGGCGTGCAAGACAGATTCAATAAGAATAGTGCAGATTTGAGATCCGGTGTTTGATTAACTTGAAATATACCTTTTTGGAAAGAGAATTTGCCCACGAGTAGAGATTTTGCCACAATGTAGAGGTGAGTACAACTTTATTATTTATCTATTTTATTTTCAGTTTGTGCCCATTAGGGTTTTTTATTTCCGCAGTATTTAAGCTAAACATTAGTAATCTAAGAGGCAGTTTTTTGTGCTTGGCGCTTCTTCACTTGAGTAATCATTCCTGCTCATCTTCACTGCAATGGCTGCTCACGCAAAGGACGAAGCGCAGCTAAACGCAACAATCCTAAAGCACATCCGTTTATTTGAGGCTATTCATTTAGAGCTACAGACTCGTCAGCTATCACTGTCGCATGATCCAATAAAGGTAACACCTTTGCATGTTGCTCGTTCTTTTTTGTTATCGTTCTTTTTTTGTTTCTTGAGAATTTGGATTATAACGATAATGATAATGATGGTGTTTATTTTCTGTAGTCTCCTGCGACGAAGGATGGATGCAAGCTTTGCATTCAGGGACGGCCCCACGCTAATCACATTGAGGGCCTAGGCCCTCACTACTTTTTCAATTTTATTTTTTTACCTATATATACTACTCCATTGATGAATAAAGAGATGAATGGTAAAAGACCTATATTTAATAAATTAAGACAAAATTATACAATTTGTTCTTTAACTTAATTTTAAATAACATTTTAGTCCTGATATAGTCTTTATGTTATAAAATGTCAACATAATTATTATTTTTTATGAAGAAAAAAATAATCAAAAACTCCAAAACAATTCATTAAACTCATAAACAAATTCAAGTCTTCATTCTCTCAAAAAAAATCAAGTATTCATCTTACAAACCTATAAAATCAAATTTCATTGAAAAAATCTCATACAAAATGATAAGGTATTGTCATTTTATAACACAAAGGACAAAATCGGAACAAAAGTGTTACATAAAATTAAATTAAGACACAAATTATATAATTTTTCCATAAACTAAAAACCAAATACTGTATATCTCAATTCTCAGATTGCAAACCTCATTCCACCGGAAAATATGGCAACTCCAACTAATGAAATAGTTTTCTTTATTATGAGTAATTACGAGAATTGGATGCAAAATTGCATGGTGAATGATTAAATATTTGTTTACTTATATTTATGTGGCCTACACCACTTAAAATTTCTGGGTCCGTCCCTGTTTGCATTGGACCCTGCACTACCACAGAAAACGTATGTTTGTTGTATTTTGATTCGTGTAGTTTTCATTGCTCTGTGCATGAGAGGATTTTCTAATCAGATATTTATGATGTTGTTGTTGTTTTTTAGGGATTCTATTATGATGCCATTTATGGTAACTTGGGTTTGAATGATTATCACTTTAAAATAATTCAGTCTGGGGCATTCAAGGTTGTTGTGGTATGTATTATTCCTCATTCTTATCCTCTACTGTATCATATTTATTTGATTTATATTGAAGCCTATAGTTTTATAGTATTTCCATGGCATCAACTTCATAGTTGAGGTGGGCGGAGCTACGTTGATGTGAGGGTGTGCACTGCACACCCTGAACTTTAAAAAATCACACATACAATCTTATATTTTTGCATTTTGAACACCCTGAGATTTTGCTTTTGCATACCCTGACTCAATTGACCAAAAAGATAGAATGGAAGAAATGTGTTGAAGAAGAAAATGGAGAGTAGAGATGCATTTGTAGAGTAGAGAAAAAAGAAGAATAAGAAAAGTGCAGCCAACAGAAATTGGAGTGGCGGCCACAATCTGTAAAACATGTGCAGCAGCTAGATTTAGGGTTTTGTATAACTCAACATTTGGGCTTTTGTACATAACCTCAAGAAAATTGCGTTTCTGACATTGATAAGTTCACATTGACACAAGTAAAATACGTAAATGCCCCCTTCAACGGCAGTTAACAACCGTTTACCATGCCGGCAACAGTTAACTGCCACTGAGTTCAACGGTAGTTAACTGCCGCTACGTGTCTGGCTCATTTTCCAGTGTCTCTCCTAACCAAATTCATCTAAAATTTTCATCCAATAACCAATTGATACCTAAACAAATTCATCCAATATTTAACAAGAACAAGATAAAATTAAAACGCAAAAAATAATATAAAAGGTATGTACAGAAGATGTCATAATTATACATCACCATCATCATAGTCAAAAAGTACATAAAAAAAATCATAATCATACTTAACCATGCTGCCTACCATGCCTCTGCCCCCTGCGCCGCCTGGCAATCTGATACGTAAGGGCAGGGCGACTAGTACTAGCTATCCACATCACCTCCTGGACAATCTCCTCTTTAGTCATCTCGCCGCTCCTGGCCACAATGTCGTCAGCTATATGCACCACATCCTGGATGATCGTTAGTGTGTCAGGCATCTCTCTGCCATGCTCCTCCTCTATGATCTACCCCACGTTCACCGGCCTGGGAGGAGATCCTTCATCAGGTGGGAGAATACGAGGGTGAGAGGCTTTGGCATACCAAGCCATGTAGCCAGCGTCATGTTGCCATGGTCTCTCACACCTATGTATCCAATGAGGGTATAACCACGACTGAGCGTCTAGCAATACAGTGGTCAGCACCTGCGGAGGCATCTGAGCGACAGAGGACGGATGTCTGGGAACGTCCTGTACAAACTCAAACTGTCTCTTTACCCGCTCAGGTAAATGACGGTACACACTCTGGTTCCCGCACATCAGCCATCTTGAGTTGTACAACCAGCCATCGTCTGTTATTCAAACGAACAGAATCATCCAGATAATCGTACAGGTAGGCTAAGGTCATCCCTCCCCATGACCACTTCCCAATCGCCTGCAAGTCCGCCATACAATCAAGATATATCAAGTCGATGTGTCTGTTCGTTTTGTTAGTGAACATCGCACAACCGACGAGATATAGAAGAAAACTCCTCACACACCACTGCCTCCTCCTGCCTCTCTCCTACATCTCCTCCCTCGTCTGTGGGTTCTCCAGCCGTCTAGCCTCTGTCAGGTGGTCTTCATAAACCCGCTTCAGTGTCGGATAACTGATATGACCAGCAGACTCAGCCCTAACCTCAGCCCTAGCAGCAACATCTGACATGCTCAACAACCTGGTCATCAAATCAATCCCACGGTCCCGATCCATTCCATCGTCATGGTCCAGAATGCGGCCCTGAATAGGAATGTGGATGAGATTATACACATCGTCCAGAGTGATCGTCATCTCCCCCACAGGTAGATGAAAACTACTCGTCTCTGTGTGCCACCTCTCGCAGAGAGCACGTACCATGACATTGGTCACACTAGAATACCCAATGTATATCAAATCATGTAGGCCAGACCACCTCAAACCATCCTCCAGCTTACCAAGCTCTCTTAGCTTTTTCCCTGCATTTATACACTTGTACTCCCCCATCATACCACATCTGAAAATCAAATTAATTAATACATTATCACTACAAATAATTTAAACATGAAAGCTAAATAATTTAAATATATTAAACACTTACGCTACATTCTTAAATAAATTTAAACACTTACCTAAAGAATTTAAATAATTTAAACACACGTACGCTAAAGAATTTAAATATATTAAACACTTACGCTAAAGAATTTAAATAATTTAAACACTCACGCTAAAGAATTTACAGAATTTAAACACTTACATTATGATGGTTCACCCAAAGAGGGTTCACCACGTGCCTCGCGTAGCTGGACAACAATGTCGTGGTCTTAGGACCTCCAGGAAATGGAGGCTCTCCAACAGGGTATGGCGGTATCAACGGAACACGACAACGAGGTCGTCGCCGAGTCTGAGGCTCAGGCTCACCCTCAGGAGCTACATTATATGTGTCAAGATAATCTGCCACAACATCCTCTGGCACCTCCTCATCCTTTGCCTTGTCCTGCGGCTGATAAAACATTATCTCATCCTCCATCCGATCATATCCAACAAAACCCTCATCTGCATACCCGGCATAATCATGCGTTGGTGTCGGATCAACCACCTGGGAGGAGTAATCCATCTGCGACTGTGAGCCCTCTCCAACTATCCTCGGGTCCCTGGGCTTCCTAGTATTTGGGACATACGAATTTTGATCCACCTTTTCTCTCTGAGTGCTAGCCGTACTCGCCGCTCTACCTTTGCGCATCATATCCTCTGTAATAAGTCGTTGCTGCTCATCCTCATCCCTAGCCATATATGTACAAAACAAATTAAAAATAACATAAATACGTGGACAATGTATTTAGGCATTTCAAAGGAACGTAGAGGCATACAAATATAAAGGATACATATTGTAGGCATATATGATTTTTATTGATATTTGATACATATATACATTATAACACAAAAATCCAAACTAATCAAACTTGCAAAAAAATAAAAAAAAAATAAAAAAAAGGAACATTTTCTCACTTATATACATTATACATTATAAAATTGAACATATTTGCAAAAAAATTACACAAAAAAAGCAACATTTTCTCACTTAGGCATTTCATCAAACACCTTAAGTGCATTTCAAAATCCAAACACAATTAGTGTTAATTCAACATCAAATTCAACTACATTGTACCTAAACCTACTCTAAACAACAATGCCAGCAAGAACCATACATTATAACATCAAATTCTAACATAATTTGCAATTTCAAAAACCAAACCTAAACACTAAAGTTATGCTAAAATTATGAAAACTAACACCCTAAACAACCTACATTTCATTGAAATACATTATGATTATTATTTATTATTAAATTTGTAAATTGTATATGTATTTTTTTTTACACATAAATGTGTACCGATAATGTATACAAATTGATCTCATTATAATTCCATTTTTTTTTCTCATATTTTTATTCACTTATAAAATTGGTCCCTCATATTAAAATCATTCAATTTTGGTCCTTTTTCAAATTTTCAAACTTAAAAATGGTCGTATATCGTATCTAAATTAAAGTTTTTTGGAGGCTTTCTACTAATTTTATAGTTGGTGATAATTCCACATCATCGGGTTGTATGAAACGTCGTTTAAAATATGTTACATCACTATTTTCAAGTCCAAAAATATGAAAAAGGGACAAAAATTGGATGATCTTAATATATGAGGACTAATTCCGTGAGTGAGTGGAAATATGAGGAATAAAACTGTAATTAAACTTTTTTTGTCTTTTTAAACAAGGTTAAATAGTCTGCACCCCTGGTCCAGGGTCCTGCATACGCCACTGGTTGGTTGTGGTGTCTTTGCATATATTTCTTAACTTTGATGTTGTTTACCAACAATATGTTTGGAATTTTGAAAAATTGGACTTGATTTGGCAATCAAATCACGTGTCAGCCTGTTAGGAATGTTTAAGAACTGGAAATGATTTTATTTTAGGTGTAAAAATCTTCTAAATCGAGGTTGTCTTTAAACTTGCATGTAGTGTGATATTCACCCTTGAACTTTAGTGTTTAATTTATTAAAAAGATATATAGGCTTATTTCTCTAATCTAAATCCATCAATATCTCATTTTTACAAAGGGCTCCAAATGAAGAACTAGATTTCTAAAGCAAATCAAACCATTTTTTCTTTTGAAGATTCTAAACACAATGCAAGATGTTTTAATGTCCCCCCTTAATCTAAAAATTATTCTTCTGTTATAACTTTTTTTCAGTGCCAAACTTGTGTGTTCAAAATCATGAACTCTTCTTTGTTCAAAATAAATAAATAAATTATGAACTCGGATTTCTTGGGTGTTTTTGTTCATTCATACTATAAATAAACATTTTTATGTTTGTAATTAAACATGATGGATGATAACGAGTATGTTTGCAGGAAAAACAACCCATCGGGTCCATTGAAGTGACACGTGATCAGGCACTTGAGATATTTTCTGATAATAAGTTTAAGGCAAGTGCATGCATCCACACTCTTGTTTCTGACATTAGCTTTGTTATCTTTTGCACCAAATGATTATATTGTATGAACTATATGCCCTATTTTATTTCACCTATAATTTATGATATGACAATTTGTTGCCTTGGCGGCATGACAATGGTTATCAGGTTGAAATTATCAACGATTTGGCCCCTGACGAAACTATCACAGTGTACAGATGCGGTCCCCTAGTCGATTTGTGCCGTGCATGTTTGGAGGTATGTGTTTGATATGTCTTATGATACCATTTTTAGTTGAGTTTTATTTATCCGAAAACTTGTATCAATGCGAACACTTTGATTTTTGGTTTTGCATTTCCAGGCTTCTTCAGCATTTTGGAGGGGGGGCAAAAATAGAAAAAGTTTACAAAGTGTTTATGGCATATCTTATCCTGATCAAAAGAGTTTGAAGGTGATTTCATTTCACACGTTATTTTTTAGTAAAAACCATCCAGCTATGCATAATCACAGACTGTGCTGTGATGAACTCGGTGTTTAGTTGAATTACCTCTCAAGAATAAGAAAATGTTGAATAGGTTATAACAATATCAGTGGTCTAGATCCTCTGCGCTGTGTTACTCTCCTATTTTTGAAATAATGCTTGGATTGTGCTGTTGCTACGTGTACTATGCTTATTGTAAATAGTGTCAGCTGTGTGTGGTATACTGAATGTTCAGTTTGAGTACCTTGCGGAATAAGTAAATGACTAATCCATAGTTATTGCATTTGTTGACCTCCTAGCTCCTCTATGCTATGCTACGCTACTTGCTTAGCTAAGCATTGTATTTTTTATGTAGTGCGTCGATAGTGTTTCTATCTGTGGCTATAGCAAAATAGTGATGGACCCTTGTTCAATAATGCATCTTTGTCATGGAAGCTGGTGTATAGTTTTAATATTTTTTCACGGTGGTACCAACTTAAATGCACGTCCTTCTTAAAGCTATAGTTTGTAGCTTTGCTAAAACCGCTGTAATAATAGAACATTAGGACGCGATAATTTAAGAGATGTCCGACTTTCCAAACATACACCAACTTGCATATTATTGTAGCTGTTTATATAAATTATTATAATTGTTTTCCTTCTCTGCTATTAAGCTGTGATTAAGAGGCCTGCGCCGTGTTCATTTTCTTGTGATGCTGTAACCACATTCCAATTTTTCATGGGTTATATTTTGGCTATATTCTTTATAGTTATATAATGCCACATGGAATCATATTAAATATATAACAACGTTATCGATTTTCTAGGTATCAAGTATTCAATTTTTTAAAAATTAGTGCAGACCAATTTAACCAGATACTGGATTTCTAGATATTCTAGCCAGTCTTTATACCGGCTAAATTTAAAAATCAATTGGGTAACTGGCCAAAATGTGGGTACTGCTTGTGGTTTGGGTAATTAAACCAGTCCAAGGTTTCTTTATTTGAAAATATAAAATGCTATACAATATCAAGCCCCAATTCTGCGTGCCGGTCTTAGCACAGGGCAGCACTCAATCACTGATACTTGCAATTATTTTACAATATGCTTTTATAATGTACAAATATATTATTATCTTGGTTTTATGTGCTTTCACTAGAAAAGGCCAATAGTTTTTGTTTTTATTTTTATTTTTATGGCTTGCTTATTCTCAAAGACCAGTTTACTTTTTCAGATTGTGGCCATGTGATATGGTGTATTATGATTTTATCATTTGATTATGTTTCGATCTTATTCTCCCCTTATTTTAGGAATATTTGCATCAGCTTGAAGAGGCTAAAAAGTATGATCACAGGATTTTGGGACTGAAACAAGAGCTTATTATGCTTTTCTTACTACTAACTCTTGGCCTGTCCTGTTTATGTTAGCCCGGGAAGCTGGTTTTTTCTTCCACATGGTGCACTGATCTACAACAAACTAATGGACTTTCTTAGAAATCAATTCAGACACAGAGGTTATCAAGAGGTAAAGTTTTAGTGTATATGTTTCTTGGTATTACTAGAATCAATCTTTTCTCATGTGCTCAATTCGACTTACTTGAAATTATCAGGTTATATCCCCGAATCTCTTCAAAGTGGATCTGTTGGAGCAATCTAGTCATGCAAAATTTTATAAAGATGACATGTTTGTCTTAGAGGTAATTGTTGTGCTTGCACGTGGTTTTCTTGAAGAGTAAGTGTTGAATGTACTGATGTAATGTCTTTTTGCCATGCTAGATGAATCATGTTTGTGGTCTTTATCGGTCTTGTATTTTGTACTTCTTTAAATATGTATGTGGAAAGAGAGTTGAGTATCTTCTATTTTTTGTCATTTTGGGAATGAGGAGCTATTTGCTCTAGATATAGGGTTTATTCCCCCTTGCTGTGCTGCATTTTTTATGCTTAAATCTAGGACAACTCTTTCAGTTAGAGGGAGATTGGTAGACCAAAGGAAAAGTTGAGCAAAAAATGAGTAGAGAGAGATTGGTAGAGCAAAGGAAAAGTCGAGCGAAAAATGAGTATTGTTGCTAAAATATCAAGAGAGAGCAAGCTCTCATACATGGCAACAGTAATCATAACGATAGAATCCTCCTTAGAGAAGAAAACAGTCTCTCTCTTAACCACCCAGGTTACAGAATACTCACTACCAACACCCCCTAATTATTACATCTGAATATTCCAACTAACCGCTGAGGTTGAAGTAGCTCCTATCAGTATCAATAACCCTCACTATCTCTCTCCTATCCCTTTTTGTTACATTAATATACTTCAAACCTTGCACCTATTTTAAATCTACCAACTTGATTGTTTAACATTAAATATGTCTAATCCTTGTTCTTTGGTTTTACTATCTTTCTTTTTTCTCTATCTTCTCACCTCTAGCCTTGTAAATCTTATGCACCTGTTTGTAGATTATTATTATTTTTTAATAGCAAAATTGAGAATTTTGATTTAATCAATATTTTAAGAAGAAACCTACAAATCCTTTGGAATAGGTTGGTTATTTTGAACTCAATCAATTTATCTAACCGTATTATATATATTTTTGTATGTGTTAGATTGACAAACAAAAGTTTGGATTGAAAACAGAGAATTGCGCAGAGCACTGTTCGATATTTAAGTACAAGGTTCGATCTTACAAAGGTAATTTTCATTTGAATTGACATATGTCTTCATATGGTGGCTGAGCTGGTCCATAGTATGTTTATTGTTGAAGTCAGGATAATGCACTTGTTTTAGCTTCTTGGTCAAGGGATTGACGATTAATTGATTTTGCCTACATTGAAAAATACATGTCTAGTGTGATTTTATATGGCTTTATTTACCAGCTGTACTTTTTCCACATTATTTTGGCATGTAGAGCTCAATCATCTATTTCACAAATTGAACTGGAATGTACTACAATTATAACTTCGGTGTGATGGTGTTAGGATATAGAATAAGGAAAATTAGTAAAGAAGTTGGTTTAGTTAGGCAAGTATTTGTATAATAGGGG
>Ga0315913_1010034_pt1 | contig 10996 bp, 6 predicted proteins | sample MpolsnodulesMG_FD_207736 | JGI IMG/M metagenome (GOLD analysis project Ga0315913, IMG submission 207736) | Medicago polymorpha root nodule microbial communities from Los Angeles, California, United States - small nodules | ecosystem: Host-associated > Plants > Roots > Nodule | place: USA... | reverse complement strand
TGCCATGTCAGCGAAGATTAAGTCAAAAGTGGCCTTGAGGGCCAAAACTGCCAAAGATCCAATACATAGGGGGCTGTTTTGTATTTTAATTAGTTAGGGGGCCAAAATCGCAACTTTTGAAAAGATAGGGGGCCAAAAATGCAATTAAGCCAAAAGAAAATGATTGAATCTCTTCGTGTTCTTTATACAGTGTTTCTTTTTATTGATTTTAATAAATCTAAAGATTTTGATTTAGGAAAATTTATTCTTTTTTTAAAGAAGAAAATATATTGACTTAAATACACTTTTAATCCTTCTATTTTAACTTAATCGAAATTTTAATCCCTATATTTTCAAAACCATTATTTTGGTACCTTATTTTACATTTTTTGGGTTTTTATAATCTTCATCAATTTTAGTGGTTTGTCATTAACACTAATGACGTGAGAGTGTGTGATGGCTACTTAAGTTTCTACGTCATAAACAAAGATATAAATAATGCTGACAACTTCCTTATCCATCAATAAAAGATGGGTAACACAACCAATGTTGAGTTGGTACCAATCAAATTTTGTTTTTAACAAAAACAAAACGATATTCATTCATTCAAATCGATAGAGTACATCAGATACAAACATCACTAAAAACGTAAAGGGTGAATCTGCGAACAACTCACAACACCCAAGTTAATAACATACAACGGCAAAATGCCTACAAATAATATGATAAAACCTAAGTCACCGAAATACTCATGCTTTCGGATATGCAATGTTGACGTCCAAATCATTGGTTGATTTTGCAATTGACTGTTGTAGATCTTTCAATAGGATATGAATAAACACCGCGACAAGACGCGAAATCAAACGCCACACAAGACGGTGAACAACACAACGCCGCACTTGGACGACGAAATCACAAAAAACACAAGAGGAAAAACTTGATAGATGTGAAAACCACTTATTTAGATTGAAAAAAAAGGGAAAAAAGATGTAGAGGGGTGATTATAGGTCAAAAATGACCTAAAACCACCCATCCTCGATGAACGAAGGAGAAAAAAAAGTTTAGAGAGAAGTTGGAGTTTCAATTATTTTTAATATTATATAAATACATGGTTTTGATTGGGACAACTCAAAATAGGTAATTTTACCCACCTTTTATTGATGGGTAAACAAGAATTTCCCATAAAAATTTAATTACATACAAAATGTAAAAATTTATTGATTGATAGTTAAAAAAACAAAATTAAATTATAATAAGAAAATGAATCAAGTTTGATAACATGAACCCTAATTTCTAAAATCTCTAATTTCTTCAATCTACTTTTCCTTTCTCATTTTCGTTTGTGCCAAACGAGAATGAAAGCTACTTCACTTATTCGTTTTATAACCCTTCCATTATATCGTGGTTTGTGATGGATATCTTATGGCAGATTAAGCAACATACATGGTTGGAAGGTATGAATAAGTGGGACTTGTTTTGCACACAACAAAGATAACAATGTGAGGTTTATGTTTTATGCGGTTCGTTTGGGAGCTGCACAGAGACATCAAAGCCATATTGTAATTGTGTTGAGTGGTTATGAGCCAAAAACACAGTCTGATTGGGATTTGGAGGATCACAAACTTATTGATTGATAGTTAAAAAAACAAAAGTGAATTAAATTGTAATAAGAAAATGAATCAAGTTTGATAACATGAACCCTAATTTCTAAAATCTATAATTTCTTCAATCTACTTTTCCTTTCTCATTTTCATTTTCATTTGTGTCAAACGAAAATGAAAGGTTCTTCACTTATTCGTTGTATAACCCTTCCATTATATCATGGTTTGTGATGGATATCTTATGGCAGATTAAGTAACTTACTCCCTCCGGTCTTATATATAAGAAAAGATTCTTTTTATAGGTTCATTGAATAATTAATGTATCTGCTTTACAATGTAGACCAGATACATTAATTATTCAACGAACTTAAAAAAAAGAATCTTTTCTTATATATGAGACTGGAGGGAGTACATAGTTGGTAGGTATGAATAAGTGGGACTTGTTTTGCACACATCCAAGATAACAATGTGAGGTTTATGCTTTCTGCGGTTCGTTTGGGAGCTGCTCTGAGAACTCGAAGCCATATTGTAATTGTGTTGAGTGGTTATGAGCCAAAAGCACAATCTGATTGGGATTTGGAGGATCACAAACTTATTGATTTATAGTTAAAAAAACAAAAGTAAATTAAATTATAATAAGAAAATGAATCATGTTTGATAACATGAACCCTAATTTCTAAAATCTATCATTTCTTCCATCTACTTTTCCTTTCTCATTTTTGTTTGTGTCAAACGAGAATGAAAGCTACTTCACTTATTCGTTGTATAACCCTTTCGTTATATTGTGGTTTGTGATGGATATCTTATGGCAGATTAAGCAACTTATATGGTTGGAATGAATGAATAAGTGGGACTTGTTTTGCACACAACCAAGATAATAGTGTGAGGTTTATGCTTTCTGCGGTTCGTTTGGGAGCTCCAATGAGAACTCGAAGCCATATTGTAATTGTGTTGAGTGGTTATGAGCCAAAAGCACAGTCTGATTGAGATTTGGAGGATCACTCACGTGGGTGTATGAGAAAAACAAGGTTACAGTGTGATAGAGTTTCGATCGCTCTAATGGAGGTAAAGGACAGGTTTCACGCAATCTCCAACATGAGAAAGAAAAAGTAGATAGAAGTTAGAGACTTTAGAAATCAGGGTTCACAAATGTTATCAAAGAAGTATTCAAATATTCAGTTTTTTTTTTGTTGTCATTATTTTAAAATTAAAATATTGTAGGTGATTGTGTTTTTTATTTTATTTTTTAAAAGATGGTGATTGAGTGATGAGAAATCGTTTCATCTACAAAGTCGTGAAGTCAACTCCTATGTTGTCTTTTGAGTTTGTGTTCATATTAATTAATATGTAATTTTAAATTAGATTTCATTTCTATTTTAATAAATTTTATGCTCTAAAGGTTACTTATTATCTATAATAATAACTAATTTAATGATTTGTGCTAAACATGGATAGACTCGTCAGGTTTTGAGTAATGTTAGTGATTATGTAAATAAATTTTAAAAAAATTTAAAATAAATTAATATAAAAATATAAGAATATAAATATATTTTTTATTATTTTATAAATAAATAGAGTAAATTACACTCCTCTCAAAGATGCTTGAATTACACTTCCCTCATCTCTTATGTTAAAATATACACTCCACTCCTCTCTTATTTAAAACATATTAGAAAACATTTCACTCCCCTCCCCTAAGAGAAGATTGAATTACATTACCCTCCCCTCTTATGTTAAAATCTACATTTTACTCCCTCAATATTTTTTTTTATTTCTAATAATCTAGCAAAAAAAGAAATAATCTAACACACTTCGAAAAAAATAGTATTGCGGGTCTATTTTAATATAATCAAAATTTGAATACATATTTTTTGCTATTTTTAATTCACAATTTCATTAACATATAGTTTTAAACCCTATTATAAAATATAAAACAACCAAAGATAAAATTAAAATATGCGAAAAATTACTAAAGACAATAAAGTATGGTTATTTAAAAGTTAATTTTATACTATAAATTATAAAATTAATAGCAAAATATTTAAATTTAATTATCATTGACATTTAAATTATAAAAGAAATGAATATATTTTTCTTAAATGGTGGTCCAAAATTAGTATATATCATAAAAATATTTATTTATGTTAAAATAGATTAAAGTGCAGTGCATATTTAATTATTAAGGGAGATGATTGTAATTCAAGCATCTTATAGGGAAGAAGAATGTACATTTTAACATAAGAAGGAATGAAGAGGAGTGTAATTCAAGCATCTTTAAGGGGAGGGAAGTGTAATTTACTCTAAGTGTTACTTATTTTTTATGTATTTTAAATTAGATTTCATTTCTATTTTATAAATTTTATTATTTCTAATAATTCCCTCATATTTTTTTTGCCTCTCCTCTGAAGCTCTCAAAAAAATTTCCAAGTTAAATTTGGTGTCCTCTCAACATTGCCAAATCATGTCACGTTGGCCAAATCGTGACACAATTTCTTGGCAAGAAAATTTTTCAAAGATGGAAATCGTGACACGTTTTTACCCAAACGTGACACGATTTTGGTGGTGTTTCAAAATTTGACTGTTACAAAACCCAATCGTGACACATTTTTGGCCAAACGTGACACGATTTTCCCAGCCTATAAATAAACCCACCACGATTTTTATTCCATTCACTTCCAAAAGTTGCCAAACTCTGCCAAAATTTTCCCATAACCCTAACCTTCGAAATTTTCATCCCTTTTCACCAAAATTCTTCATCTTTTCATATTCCAAACACCAAAACACCACAACAAACCTTCATCTTCATCATCATCAAACCCTAAACCATAATCATCTCCATCACAAACCCACATCTTCATCTTTAACCTAACCCTAAACATGGTTGACACAAGAAACAAGCAAAAAGCCACCAAGAAAGCCAAAACCACCAACCCTTGCAAACAACCGGTCAAACCTAAGCCTACAAACGAACCACCCCCATCCGCGAACCACATATTTTTAAACTCACAAGCCCGTGACCGTTTCAAAGACGTCAAGAATTTTAGGGTAATCCAAGAGCGAGTATTTTTGCTCCCAAAGCTTTTGGGGAATCCTGAATTTGAGCAGGCACTAACCGCTAGAGAATGGCACGGTTTGAATGAGATGATTTTTGAGAAAGCTAATAAGACATTGGCCTTGGAGTTTTATGCTAACGCTCAGTTTTCTGGGAAGAGGTATGGGTTGTATGTCCGTGGGAAGGAAATTGATTTCTCACCTGCTGCTATTATGATTTGCTGAAGATTGTTCCACTGGAACAATGCAATGTGAAGAGGAGAAGGGATACTTATGGTAATTGGAATGATGAAGCTTGGGAAGAATTGCTCTTGCAAATGTGTGTAGAGGGAGCTAAGTGGCAAGGAGGGAAACAGATGTTGTTGAAGTCTGACTTCAAGCCGGTCCCCAAGGCTTGGGCATCATTTGTGGTGCAGACACTGGAGGGCACCTCTTGCTCTTCCGAGATTCCATTGACGTGAGTCTACATGATCACTGCTATTATGGATGGTGAACCCATCAATATTGGTGAGTTGATCGCCAACAATATTGCTGATTTTGCTACAGGTACGAAGAAGGATGTGCCTCACTTGAGCCTTATATGTTGGCTTTGTGAGGATGCAGATTGTGATCTCTTTGCAAATGCACCTCGGTTTCAGTTTGTACATGGAGAGGGGAGCAGTCAACAGAGTGCCTATGCACCTATCCATCCTATGTTGCTGGACTACATGTTCGGTCATGCAAACTGGATGAGTGAGGTGTCTGATCAGGAGTATTGGAACCGTCCTAGGTTCAGGCAGGAGTTCACTGAGGCGTTCTGCCTCAACAGGAGGCCTATGACTGGGTCTGTTGAGAGATTTTATGGGTCCGAGGAGGCTATGGACCAGTACTTTGATGTGACAAGAGGCCGAGCTCAGAAGAGAGAGCAGGAGATCAGAGCTGACTTTGCTGCTGGTGGTGCTAGGTCTAGGTATCACTTTGGGGAGGACTCTTTTGCAGAGGAGAACCCTAGCACATGGATTCCTGAGGACCAGATGGAGGATTGAGTGGACTATATATTGATGGTCCATCTCATTTTATGTTTCTTCTTTTGTTTCAGCATTTTTATTATGTATTTTTATGTTTGAACAATTTTATTTGCTTTCATGAAGTTTAACTCGCTTGTACCCCCCGTTTATGTAATTGTTCTTGAACTTGTTTATTATTGGTGAATTTGCTTGTTTACTTGACTTTTTCTAGTTAAGTAACAAATATTTGTTCAAGTGGTATTCCAAAAGTTCAAAAGGATGAGTGACTTGTGTTTCAAAGGCGAAGTGTACGACAGTCAAAGATAGGTAGTCACAACTCCTAGAAATCTAAACACTATAAGGTTCATGGCCAAATTTTATTTTTCCAATTTACTTATATAGAGTATTCCATGCTTTTACATTTCTAGAACTTGCATTGTTTCTCTGCTATCGATTGATCTTTGTCATATACACACTGAGGCAAAAGTGTTTGGTCATGTGAGCCTTTTGAAGCCTACGCTGATGTTAATTGTTATTTTTATCCTTTTCTTAGCCAAATTGAGCCGGTAGGTTTAGATCTTTTTGTTCCGTGACAAACTACATTACAAGCTTAGAGACTTTTAGGATTTATCCCAAATTGTTATATCTGAGTTAGGCATTGTAGAATGTTATTAAATAATAAGTTGGAGGTTGCTATTGGAATTTGCAACCAACTAAGTTTGGGGTGGGGGTACTAGAGAACAAAAGAACTTATGAAAGTTATACACATAAAAATGGTGTATAAAAAAAAAACAGAGAAAATAGAATGAAAAAGGGACAAAAACATTGAAAATCCGAGTAACTTCAAACTCGATTCTCCCAATTGTTACAAGTATTCTCTAGTACCTTCACAAGAATTGTTGTTCCAAAGGTGAGTGATGGATTGAATTTGTGCTTTAACTTCCGTAGGAGTGCCTAACTTATAATTTTGTGCAGCCTACTTATCCAAATATTATCCCACCTTCACCTAAGCACCGTTACAACCCTTTAAGACCTCAAAGTGTGCATTGACATTGATTTTGATTGACGTTTAGAAACTTTTCAGGCGTATGGTAATATGTAGATTGCATGTCGACTGCGTGTGAACCCTTTCATATTTTTGCGTGGAGTTATGAATTGGTGGATACATGCAACTCAAACTAGCTCATCTTTAGCTAGTAAGGAGTCGAACTTTTGGGTACTATCACTTGATCAGGTAATTGTTATTTTACTGTCGATTGTCAATTTTGCAAGTAAATTCCTTGAGGACAAGGAATGGTTCAAGTTTGGGGTAGTGATGACATCTCGTCATTACACAATTTTCGATGTAATTTTCTGAAGAATCTTGGAGTTCACAGCTATTTTGAGCATGATTAAGTACGAAAAACAAGAAAATTGAAGATCTAAAGCAAAGCCAAAAACGTGTCACGATTTGGTATAAACATGACACGATTTCAACAAGCCAAAATATGTTTGATTCGACATTAGCAAAACGTGTCACGATGGAAAAAACGTGACACGATTTCATAAACCCTAAATTGGGTGGTTTGTTACACAAGGCAAAACGTGTCACGATTTACTAAAAACGTGGCACAATTTGGGCGAATTTCTGTGACTATTTAAGCTGAAGACTATTCTGAAAACAAGGGTTACGATTTGAGAAGAGCAAAGTGCGATTTTGAGACTACAAGACGGCTAGGAGGGCGATTTCTTCAACCTTTTACATGTTCATGTATGTATTGATTCCTATATTGATTATGATATTTGTAAACTCGATTGTGAGTAGCTAAATCTATTAGAGATTAGGTCTGAGATGATTCTTTGTAACCCTAATTGAACCATGTTGTTGTGAAACTCTATTTATTGTGAATGATAATATAGTTTTTATTCAATTTAATTGTTCTTAATGATTTTTATATCCTGATCAAATATAAACATGATTTAGTGAGAACGAATGACTACTGACCCTAGCTTTCGACTTAGGCCTAATTGAATTATTGTAATAAACATGGTTAGTTTAGGAATGGATAATCGTTTGTTAGTGATATTTGGTTAACGTGGAAGTAGAGAATCATTCATAAGAATAAGTGCAGTATACCAATTAGGGGAACATCAAGGATTCGAAAGACCTGATCTCATCTCTCTCTTATTCTTTAAAACCAAACTTTATTTTCTGTCGTTACTTTTATGCGATCAAACCAATCAACTGCCTAGTGGCAAATCAAAATAACTTTTATACATCCTAAATAATAACGTACTAGAATTGTTGAGATTAAAAACAGTCCTTTTGGGAACGATATTTTACTATTTCGATAGTTTTTGGTACACTTGTCAATTGTCTATCACGAAGTATAGAGAAATATAAATATGATAGACATTCAAATCTTGCTTATGTTGTTGAAAAAAAATGATGAAAAAGTCTTCTGGTATTCAATCAAGACTCTTTGCAACTTAAAAAAAGTCTTGTGGTATTCAATCAAGACTCCTTGTCATTTTAAAAAAGTCTCGAGGTATTCAATCAAGACTTTTCATCACTTAAAAAAGTCTCGCGGTATTCAAAATCATTCAAATTTTGAAGGATTGTTTAATAAATTGGATTTTGATTGATTTTGTGGGATCTTGGGATTGTTTTTCTTTTAAAATTTTACTTCCTCTCTTCTTCTCTCTTGGTATGTCTCTCTTCTCCTTTCTCTCTCTCTCTCCCTCCCTTCTCTCTCTCTCTCTCTATCTCTCTCTCTCCTCTCTTCCTCTCTCACTTTTCTCCCTTCTCTCTCTCAATGAGTCCTTAAAATTCATAAAATCTTTTGAAATCTTATAAATCCACAAAATCATTTCAAATCCTTTAAAATCTTACGATGTAAATCCATTAAAATCTAAATTGTAAAGTCTTTTAAAATCATGAAAGTAATTAAAATCCTACAAAGTCTTTTAAAATCCTTGAGACTTTTTTAGGCAAAAATTGTTCTTTAAAATCTTAATCCAATACACACCTTAAGTAACGAAAAAGCACAGAAAACATTTGAGTGAGATGAGTATATATTGTGAAAACATCACTAAAAATTTGAAGTCAAAATAAGTACCCAAAATCAATGCAAAATTATTGTTAGGCGTTTTAATTTGCATTCAATACGTTCATTATGAAAAAGGAAGGCATTAAAAAGAAATTGCATTGACTTAGACAACTTGTATAAAATATTAGTACAAACATATTATTATCGAAAAAAATATATCGCTAAAGTAATAGAGACATGAACAAACAGTAGCAATTAAAAAAAAAACAATTGAATAATGATAGAAAGCAAGATTATGTGTGAAGTGTACTTTTCAAAAAAATTAAGGCAAATATGTATAACAGTGATAGACATAAAGATAAGATATTATAAGCCCTCCATCACATGCGTGAACCTAATGACTCGTCTTTGGCAACTACTGGTGGAATATATTATAAGCCTGAAAATATAATTGAAACGTTCAAATAATATTTATTTACTCCCACTAGATAACCAAATCATCACGCATCTGAAACACAATCTTCACCTAACCAAAAATCCAAAGCTGCAAAAGTGAGAGGTTGACTCCAATGGCTGAAATGGCTGTGAGTTTGGCTATTGAGCAACTGCTTCCACTGTTAAGGAAAGAAGCCAATTTGCTTACAGGCATCCACAAGGAATTTGCATACATCAAAGATGAACTTGAAAGCATCCAAGCATTCCTTAAGGACGCCGAAAAAAGAGCTGCAGTTGAAGGAGACAACATCCGTGAAGGGGTCAAAATATGGGTGAAGCAGGTGATAGGAGTAGCTTTTCGTATAGAAGATATCATAGATGAATGTATGATCTATGTACCACGAAAACCTTGTCATCCAAAATGTCCAGAGTCACTCCATAAGATTGTTCAATTGATCAAAACTTTGATCCCTCGCCATCGAATTGGGTCAGAGATTCGACAAATTAAGTCATCTGTTTGTAAGATCAAGGAAAGAAGTGAAAGATATGACTTCCAAATCCAACCTCAAGAATCAAGTGGAATACAAAATGCTAAATGGTATGACCCTCGATTGGTTACTCTTCACATGGAGGAAATTGACGTTGTTGGATTTCAAGAGTCTAGAGAAAAATTGATCGGCTGGTTGGTAAAAGGAAGAGTAGAGCGCACTGTGGTCTCTGTGGTGGGAATGGGAGGGCAGGGTAAAACCACTCTTGCCAAGAATGTTTTTGATAGCAAGGAGGTTAGTGGACACTTTGCTTGTCGTGTATGGATCACAGTGTCTGAATCATACACTATAGAAGGGTTGTTGAGGGACATGTTGCGCAAGTTTTCCCAGTCTCGGGATATTACTACAGAAATGGATAGAAAGTCATTAATCGATGAGGTAAGAAACTACTTGCAGCAAACGAGGTACGTTATTGTGTTTGATGACGTATGGAACATGCATTTTTGGAATGAGATTGAATCTGCTGTAATTGATAATAAAAATGGAAGTAAGATATTTATAACAACAAGGAATATAAATGTTGCACTTTCTTGTAAGAAATCTTCGTTTGTCAAAGTGCATGAGTTGCAACCTTTAACTGAAGAACAATCTCTGGAGTTGTTTACTAAGAAGGCATTTCAATTTGACAAATGTTGTCCAAAAGAGCTCATTGATATATCTTATGATATTGTTAAAAAATGCAAAGGTTTACCACTAGCAATTGTTGCCATCGGCGGTCTTTTATCTTTAAGAGATAAAAATGCAATCGAGTGGAAGAGGTTTTGTGAAAATCTATCCTCAGAGCTAAATAAGGATTCCCATTTAACTGGGATTAAAGAGATTTTAAGTTTGAGTTATGATGATTTGCCTTACCATCTTAGATCATGTTTGTTATATTTTGGATTATATCCAGAAGACTATGAAATTGAGTCTAAGATACTACTTCGTCAGTGGATAGCTGAAGGGTTTGTGAAAGAGGAAAAGGGGAAGACATTAGAAGAAGTTGCGGAAACTTATTTATCAGAGTTGATTAATAGAAGTTTGGTGCAAACCTCTTTGATTAATATTGATGGAAAAGTTAAAAGTTGTCGTGTTCATGATCTATTGCGTGGGATGATCTTTGAAAAATTTGAGGATTTAAGTTTTTGCTGCCATATTAGTGAAGACAGTCAGTCATCCTTAAGTAAACAATTCCGCCGTCTATCAATAGAAACAAATTCTAATGATTTAATGGCAAGTATTGAAGGCTCACATGTTCGGTCGCTGCTTGTTTTCACGGATAAAGAAATAACTGAAGACTTTGTAAATAAAATCACTACAAAATTCAAGTTGTTGAAAGTGCTTGATTTTAAAGATACATCCCTTTCTTTTGTTCCTAGAAATATAGG
>Ga0315913_1010033_pt1 | contig 10998 bp, 5 predicted proteins | sample MpolsnodulesMG_FD_207736 | JGI IMG/M metagenome (GOLD analysis project Ga0315913, IMG submission 207736) | Medicago polymorpha root nodule microbial communities from Los Angeles, California, United States - small nodules | ecosystem: Host-associated > Plants > Roots > Nodule | place: USA... | reverse complement strand
TGATTTGCATATGTGGCACATGATGACTGGACCCATTTTGTAGTTTTTGGTCCCTGCAAAATATTTTGTTTTTTAAACAGGTTCCTGCAAAAAAATTTGTTTCTGAAAATAGTCCCTAGAGGGACTATTTTAAAAAACAAAAAATTTTGTAGGGACCGAAAACAATTTTTTTTTTTTTACAGGGACCAAAACTTAAATGGGCCATATTTGCAGGGACGAGTGCAATATTTAAGCCTTTTTTGTTTGCAAATGTTCTTGGTAATGAAATGACACATATTATCTATATACTTGCTTTAATCAAGACATCCAGTAGAAACAAAACCATTTATATGCAAGGTGGATTGAATGATGACATCGTGTCCTAACAGAATTCATTTGGAGGTAAATAATAGTCCTGACAATACATAACTGCAGGTTTATATTGTTAGAGCATTTGAAAATATAGATGAGGAGGAAGAAAAAGAAGAAAGCGATGCTTTGGTGGAAGATGGAAATATGCACACATCTAAAGCAGTCAAAAAATCTGAAACTGTGAAACCAAAGGAAGCTACAAAGAAAACTAGAATGCAAAAGGTATCTAAAGTACCTACACCTGAGCCAAAGTCTGAAACTGTTAAATCAAAGGAAACTTCTAGGAAAACAAGATCTTCTCAGAACAAAAAGCAAAAGATATCGGATGTATCTACTGCAATTGAGCCAAAAGAGGATGCACACCTCGAAATAGTGAAACGAGAGGCAGCTACAAAGTTGCCAAATAAGAAAAGGAAGGCAAAAGAAGGTGATGTATCTGAGAAGATTATTTTGGAAGATAATGCTAAAGCAATGAAGACTGACTCAGAGAAGAAGGAAGAACTTGTTGAGGATGTTGATGTTGAGCTAAAGAAAGTTAAGCTAGATGATAAAGCAAGCAAACCTGCTGCAGAAAAACCTCGGAAAATTCGAGCTCCAAAGTTTTTCAGAAAGAGAGGTTAGTCTTAGAGACCGGTTAAAAGGTTATGAAATACTGAAGTGAGCATCTCTTGTTCCCTTGCTATGGGTTCCCTTGCTATGGGTTCCCTTGCTATGGGTGATATTGCTTTTTTATATTGCATTTTAGGAACATGAAACTTTTATGTAGTGGAGCTTCTGTTTTGGTATATGTAGCAGAATGTATTTTCAAAGTTAGTATAATTAGTATTTTCTTATTTCTTATCACTAAATTCTTAACTACGACACCACCTAGTCAATCTTGGAGGTACTTCTTATCACTAAACTCTTATATCTATATAACATACTTTTAAAAATGAATAAGGCACATTCAAATCTGGGTGCATTTAGAATGGGAAAGTTAAAGCAACAAATGAATATAATTGATTAGCTTTTTATATTCACCTATTTTGGCTGTGCAAGATTTATTTTAGAAGAAAAGGCAAATTATGCAACAATCCTTTAAGTTTGACCACCATTTTGGATTGGTCGTGCAATTTATTTTATTTTATAAATTGGTCTTTTATGTTACATTATTTTTTGCATCGTTAGACCATAAACTTTGCTCCTCTTACACTTTTGTCATTTATGTTATATTTTGTGATTGTGCGAACAACTTTCATTCTAAAATAAGAGATGAACGACATTCAAATGTTAATTCGTCCTACCCATAATAGAGATAAATTATTGTTTTAGGTTTGTGAATGCTTCATAAATGAAGACACTGTTGTATAAAATTAGATACTCTGGTTCTAAGGATTTTGGATTTAGTAATTTATATTTAAAGAATAAGTGAGAGGAGAAAGGAAATGAAAGAATCTTACATGTCTACGTGAGTTATCTCAATATTAAAATGTTATTCGTTCTATTTTTTAACCTAACTTATTAAAAAGATCAACAATGCAAACAAAATGTAACATAAATGGGCAATTCAGAAAAGAAAAAAAAAGTAACTTAAAAGACCAATAAAAAAATTGTAAAAGATAAATGTGTCATGTCCTCTTTGTAAAAGTGAAGCATGTGCCCGTAATTAAGGTTTACCAAAGTTTATCTATACAAGTTTAAATAAGTTTGGATTATGCTTTGAAGGTTAGATCAGAAGATGGATGCAAAGTCACTTGTACCCTTAAAGCATATATAATGGCGTGGAACATATGTTGTATAAAATGTTTTTGTTTATCAACTTTCCTTGTGTATATATAACCAAATTTAATGAAAACGGTGACATTTTCCGAAATTGAAGGACAAGAGAAAGACACAATTATGTAAAGACTTTAATTGAATTAAAACTATTTTATCTTCTTGTGCCATTTTTAAAATTTATACAGGTTTAATTCTATTTTTGGTCCCTCAAGTGTCATGATTTTGTGATTTTAGTGTCTTACTATTTTTGGAGCAATTTTACCCTTAATTTTTCCTCTTTGCAGTTTCGCAGTCTTCCACCTCATTTACATGGCAGCCAACTCGTATTTACATGTTGAGTTTTGTTTGAATAAAACATAAACAAAGATTATATAAATAACTCTTAGGTTTCAAATTTGGGAACTTAGGGGAACCATCATGAAAATATACAAAGGAGAGTGCATAAGATTTTCATCTTTCCTGAATTTCCACATGCCTAACCAGAGATCAAGGAGAACATCACACGAACACTTATATTGTACATATGAAGAACTTGAATATTGACTGGCACATCCCATGATTCATAATCGTTAGGTGAAGAATTCATGAAGAAAAATAATTGATGAATATGAGAAGATATAGTAAAGAATATATGAATTTGATTTAGGATTTCAATTCTATGCCCTCATATTTTGATTTTTTTTTTCCGTGTAATTTTTGAAAATAACATTTGGATGTCCTAGTATTTATTTATTTATTTTGGAACATCTTGCACAAGATTGAGGGAAATTAGGCCGAGGGACCACTAAAATGCAAATGGGTGCTAAAAAATAACTAAAATCACACAATAGTAATACTTGGGTGCCAAAAATGGAAATAAGTCTTTATTTTATCATAACTCATTACAAATCTCTCGACCATGCCAGAACTCAACCAACGGTTTTCACATAAATTAATGTATGATTTCTAAGCCAAAATTTTCACATAATTAAATATTTATACACGATAAAGAAGCTAACAAATGGAAAAGTACAACATGCTCTCATGTATACTGGCCGCCGTATACAGGACCAGAAATTTAAAATTTCAGTAGCTCTCCCTGCTACCTAGGACGATGATGCAAATCCATTGACCCTGCTCTTCCATATCCATCGAGAAAAGAGCCGATCAAATAAAAAAATTCAACCCTAAGATAAAATTATACACATTTGCAAATGGAATACAAATCAGTTTAGAGGGAGAACTTGTGCAAAGAAAATATATATCGCGACTTGTTCCCAAAATTTGATATAACCTGCACCAAAACTCGGTGAACCTTGCTGGGAAGTGGGAACTTCTACTTTGTTAGATAGTGAGATCTTTAAATGATGCTAGTTTGCCGTTTGATGTGACAGATTCCACAACGGTATCACCCGGTGAATGGCTAGAACTACCATTTATGGTGGTCTTGCATATTTGATTGAGAGCAGAGTTGGGTGAGGCAGAGCTTTGACTACCCTCAAAGTATGTGGAGTACGGGAAAAACTCAGCACATCGCACTTTCCATCCTGCAAGCAAATTTCCATGGATGGATTACTATCAGTAACCTTGTGATGCATTACAAGGATAACATACAGGGCAGGTACAAGAGTTTAGAAACAGCTAAAATTTCAGTAAAAAGTAAAATTACACTTAAAATTCTCCTTTGCGGGGATAAAAGCAGTCAAATCTAAAATGTTGTCAAAACACAAACTTTAAAACTGCATAAGGACATCAATCCAATCCATGAATGACAAGATTTAAAAATAATAATATGTTTGTAGCAAACATTTCTTTTCCTTTTTCCTTGTTCTCTTATAAAATAAAATAAAAAAAATCTAGTTCTCCCTACAGCAGTTACTGATTTGTTTTAATCTTGAAAAGTAATGTGGACCCTTAATATCAATGGAACATAAATAAGAACTGATTCAGATGATACTTACTCAATGCAGCATCTTGATCATCAAGGACAGATCCAAGAAGTTTATGAACTGCAATACAGTCTTTAAGTGTCCATTCCCGGATTGGTCCAAGTGCGCCATTGCTTTTAGAATAAAATATTGCATGATTAATATTACCATTAGGCATGTTAGAAAACTAAACACAAAACCAGGTAAAAAAGGAGAGAATTATGGAAAAAGTTTTTTTTTTTTTTTGCAATTAAAAATTACACACAGCAAAGCCCCAGAGTTATAGAATAACAACACATGTTCAATATGTTTGAATGATTCGTTTTCAATTAATTTAATCATTTTTCAATTTTTTTTACATAGTTATTTCTCACTAGTTTGTGATTTATTTGATCTTGTACTAACTACCCATTTGCCAATGGACACTCTTCCCTGTTTCCTTCCCTCAACCTTTAAGCAGTAGGGAATTTTTCAAATAAAAAAATAGAAACGGGACAGTGGATTGTTGTTTAGCAATGAAGAGTAGAAAACTAACTCTCCACATTTGTCTTCGTCTCCAAGACACCAAATCATCTCATGTACAATCATTTTCTAAAACTAACTCTTCACATTTCACTCATTGTTTGGGGACTTGTGAGATAAGTACAGCTCACAAGAACCACAGATAAGTAAAGAAATGAATTACAAAATATACAGTTTTGCATCACATGCGAATGTCATATGAGTTTGAAGATAGAGACAGATAGAATATATTGAGTAGGTACTTTATAGCATGATGAAGCAAAAGATACTGTAAGAACATTACCTTGACACAGGGTTATTTGTTGAGCCTTCAATCAACTTGACAGCCTCAGCTCTTCTATTGGGATCTAAAATGTACATCATTTCTCCAAAAGCAGCTCTATGCATCAAAGAACCTGCAAACAAAACGAGGAAAAACACAAACTTTCATAATCAGGCTTAAAACATATAACACGGATTCACTGACATGTGTTCATAACATATTGAGCATGACCTTCATGGTTTTCAAGGAAAAGGCTATTTGCCTCAAGAAGAGATTTCCCGTGCAGCTGACTGGTTACAAATGAATAAAAGAGGAAATTAGAATTGTTGAAGTTATGGCATGCATTAAATCATCAATTAATCTAAAAAACTGTAAATATGATTTCCCTTAAAGAGAACACAAGAAAGAAAAAATGTGAACAGTCGCATTATAGAACCTTATAGTTTGACGCTCAGCTTCTAAGACACTCCAAACGAGTTTCTCACTGTCAGTCACGGGAGCATTCATGGATCCTACTTTATGGAAGAATTTAATCTGCAATGCATATACTTAGAAATTAATGACAACAGAAAGATAATCCATTTCCTTGGTGGAGAAAGGAACAAAATCACAATAGAGAGGATCATGAGACAATATATTCTAAAAAAATGGGACAAAAAAGAAGGGGGTGAAGGAAAGGGTGGTTCCAAATTCAATGAATACAGAAGAAAACATACCAAGCAACGATGAGAATCAGGGTGTTCAGCATCCAATCTTAGTAATTGCTTTAAAGCCTACAAATAGAAAGATAAAGAACAACACATGAATGACTGGCTTACATTCAACAAATGGGTAAGTGTAATATAAATTATATACATTAAAGATATACAAAATAAATAAATATTCACTTGATAAGCATAAAATCACAACAAGGAGCCCCTTAAACTCTTTAAATTTCTAGGAAAATGGTCTTATTAAATTACTATAAGTCAGAGATAAGATGCTGGACAAAAAAGCTAGGCACCATGTTTAACAGACTAATACCTGGAAGGCTAGCAAAATCTTCTGTTTTCTCATGTATAATTCAAAGGAGAGCAAGTGTGTCTCCAGTGAATCAGGTGAATTCTTCAGCAGCAACTTCAAGTATTTTGTGGCTTCCAATAATGGACCCTCAACCTATGCAGAGAAAAATTGCACATTAAACAGGATAATATCAGTCCTAAATTATGATAACAAGAAGTGTTTATCAGAAGAAAAAAAATCAAGAAATGTATCACATGATTTTTGTTCACCAAGCATTTCCCTGATAAAGTTGGTATTCGACAAACCAAATTTTTATATCCACTACACTGATGTTAGGTCTTAACAGTTTAGTTATAACATGTTGCACAATGATGATGAAACTGTAAAAGCTGTTAGTCTATTCAACAGGTAGTAGGTTTCCAAAACAACAAAGTACAAACAATTTTTCTCAGAATAGTATCTGAATGTTGTTTGAGAATCCAGCTTTGGAATAAGTGGGATTAGTTACATATATCATTATATTATATAATAATGGATCTTCACCTAACATGATGGGTTTTAGGAAGAGAGCTTAACATGGTATCAGAGATGCCATGACCAAGTCGTAATCATTCTTGTCCCCCATCCTAATTGGAAAGAGGTCAACTTAAGGTAGAGTATGCATGAGCATTGTCTGTAGTATGCACTTAAAATGCCTAAAGAGCTTTTGCATAAGGTGACATGTTAGAGACAATCTAAAGCCTAATTAACTCATCTCAATATTTTGGGAGAATTGGTTGATAGGTGAATTTACAGAGGAAAGTTTGATTTTGTATAATCATGAAATTTAAAACAGGTCTCCATGTCGGAGATGGAATGCAAATATAAGAATGTTAATGGGCAATATATGTACTGAAATTTAACCTGTAACAACTTTTCCCCCCGAGGATCTGGATCAACAGGCTTTGTATGACGTTTCCCAGACTTTGATGTCCCACTAGCACTTGATTCTTCATTTTTCTCTTCTGCCTCCTAAAAAGGAAATAAATCAATACCATGAATACTTTTGCAACAACAAGTTCCATATAAGCTACAGAAATTATTATTACTTTTTTAGCTCTTGCTTCTGCCTTTCTCTGTTTTTGCTTCAATTTCTTTTTCTGAGCAGGAGGCAACTTGGACATTTCATCATCCTCCTCAGCTGTTGACTTTGGGGGAGAATCGTGCAATTTTATATAACACCTGCAGTGGAAAGCGTTATATACATGCGATCAAAGACAAAAGATCAGAAATAAATTCCATTTGTTTATACATACTACAAATTGGACCGTTATGGAAGTCCCAAAAAAGATGTTGCTTTAAGCCACAAAATTATGAGCGCATACCAAATGTTATGCAAATTGCAAAAATAACAAAACTCTTAACTTTATGAGAGCCAAGGCAGAGAAACTGTTTGAAATATAATATTGAAATAATATTAATATATTCATGTGTATTCACTTAATAAACTTCAACTTTTAAATAATTTTATCAAGTGATATCTAAGCCTCTATGACAAAGTGATCTAGAGTTGTATCCCTGTAATCTACACCTTTCTAGTAAGAAGTCGAATTTCTACACATGGTAAGTAGACCAAAGCATTGTCCATAACTCAAATTCAAAGGCCTTTAGTGTGAAAAGGCATGTTAGAAATATAAGATAAAGCCATTTGTGTCTTCACTTACTAGCTTAAGCTTTTGAGACAATTGGTTCATGACCGAAACAATTGGGGGAGAATTTGCTATTCAGTTCTAGATACAATTCGCAACTCAAGTGTAGGAATAAAGATTGATGCATGCAACCCACAAAGCACGGCATAACTTTAATTAGCATATAAAACAACTCATACAGTAAACCAATTATATAAAAGATAACAAACATTCACCTGATGGCTCCAGCAGCTGCTTTACGAAAATATGCATGTGAATGCAATCTGTCTTGAAATTGAAGCATTTCCACATATGTACGCAATGTCATTTTCCTTAAGCAGTATGAATGAAAATCAAATTGGTCTTCAGTAATATCTGCATAATGCTTCTCCACTGCCAAGAATTTTTTGAGAGACAGCCCAAGATCCCCTTGGCGGAAGTAGCTTTCAGCAGAGGCAAGCTCATACCTTCGTAAGATAGATGATACAATCAGTGTTACACATAATGAAACCTCAACATTGCAAAGACAGAACAGAATGCTATGCATCATTAAATACAGACCACATGCACTGCATGTCATGGAGGTTGTTGTGTTGATCCCCATCTTTTGTGAATAGCACGGCAGTTTTTTCTGCCAAAACCACCTGGACAATAAGGGATTTTTACACAGAAAAACAAAGTCAGAAAAAAGCAACAGAGAAAGCTACCAAAATTACAAAGATCAAGTTCAAATGAAAATCAAAGAAATAGACAGAAAAACCTGATCAGCCTGCAGCATGCGTTTCACACAGTCACTATTAACATAACGATCACCGAGATCCATACACCTAGCTTCATCTGCAAATGCAGCAGCAGCAGCCAAATCACCAGCATGCTTCAGTATCCGACTCTGTATTCAAAGACATGCAATGATTATTCAACAGTTTTCTAGTATGCTATACTGTCAGGGTAAATCACTGATCACCACTAAACCCAACCAAATCAACTCATTTTCACTCTTTATATGAAACACAACTCTTATTTAATCATCCAACCTGCTTCCTTTTTCTTGGTAATAAAAATACAACAAAGTAGTCTTCAATAAACATTTTCAACTTTTAGAACCCATTTATTAGCCATGAAACTATATGTAACCTTTCAAATGACTAGAGCAGTATATAGAATGTGTTAGTCTAAGCTTTTGGAAAAACAAGAATTAAAAATATATATATATTTTTCGTAAACTAAAGCCATAATTAAGTAGTTGATTGAGTAGTTTCTAAAACTAAAGCGATAATTACAACTATCTATTAAAGTTAAAAGTGACTTTTGTAATTCTGACCAAACAATCAATAGTTTCTAAATCTCTAAAACATAAATTGTGTTTTTATACAACCTTAAAACCACTGTTTAAGCTTAAAAAAACTCATACTCTTGGCACCTTCATTGCATGGCATTACAGTAGTTTCTATGATATGTTATGTCATACATACTTACCAGAAAATAAAATAGTATTCTAATGTCAAGTTCATTTTCAATAACTTACAAGAGAAAGATAATAGAAACAGTTTAGCCCAAAGGTTTTGAAAAGATAATATTTCATAGTAACTGGTGATTTAGACTTCTTAGTGTAGTGAGCCTCTGTAAATTATTTATGCTACTTACACTTGCTAAAGATGATTAGGAAAACCATAGTTAACAGTGTTCTTTAATTAAAATATTTTCTTGACTAGAATATAAAGATATACACATACATATACACACAGACAAATATAGCAGGAGCATATTTAGGAATGAAATATTCCTGAAACAATCCGAAAGCTAATTATAAATAAACCTTGGCAGAGTATAGATCAATGACAGTAGGTGTGTGTTCTATAGCCTCATTGATTTTAGAAAGTGCGATTTCATATTGGCCGCGCCTGTCATAATGCTGCACCAATAAAATTTTACTGAGTAAGAAAAACAGAAAATGGAAGAACACAAACAAAATGTATCTTATGAAGTCCCCAAAAATAGTCACAAACCTGAGCCAACAAGAACAAAGTCCACAAAAAAGTTGAAGGGGGCTCTTTTTCCACCCTGTATACCAAGATAGTTAATGGTTAGTGATCCAGCACAAAATACAAGTTCAAAAGCAACAAAATTTCCGTGTCAACTATAAGGTCTTTGCTATAGTATTGCAATCGGATAGAATTTTCCTGGGATCTTTCCACCACGTATAACTTTTTGGCCAATTTGGCTTATTCTCCCACTAGATGTGCATTCTTTCTTCTTTCTCTGAAAAGTTCTCTTCTATCATCAAAAACTACAAGGGTCAAAGTTTTGGTTGTTTCAATTTAGGAGAATTTACTGGGAACCACATTACATATGTGACATGTAAAACCATTAGATGGCTGCATCAATTTCTATAATTCATACATAAGTATTACCATCCTGGAGGTGGGTAATAGAAACAGAAATTGGACCTGAACCTAATGGGAACCCATAAACATTATCTAAAATAGATAGGGTTTTACCTATTAAATGGGTCTGAGAGACCTACAGTGAGGAATTACCCGCAAATTTATGGATATTGGTGCAGGTAGTGTGGGTACTATAGAACCAACTCCACCCACATCCGCATAATGTGTGTGATATTTTAAATTACAAAGATTTTCAAATATTCTTTAAATTGAGTAAGATGGTGCACTTAGCAATGTGTTTTTCAGGCTGTTGTTTAATGCCTTAGTAAAATAACATTTTTGTTTTGCAATAATATCATTAATGCAAAACTCGTCTAATCCTTCCGAAGGAAAGAATTATTGATTTTACATAGAAGATTTTGGAATTAAAAATTGTGAGAGAATAAGGAATTCAGAAGAAGTCTCAGATAATATATTAACATAAGCTTCAATTATATGGTATCATGAAAGAAATAAAATTCCAAGCTTTCCCTTGTCCCACATGAACACAGTAATAATAACTCTTGTGCTACACACAGGCGTTGAATGACTGATAGTAATTGTATATCTTACCTCCCAGGGTATTGACCGGTCGTCCTAATAGAATTCTCTAATTCAAGAATAATTTGTTCCAAAATGTCTGCCTGGAAAAAAAAAATCAGAACCCGCAAAATAAGAAACGGTATTTTCTACCCACCATAATATACAATATTACAATAATAAGACAAGCCAAAATATTTGAACAGTCAAATTTAAGTAATTAAACTAACCTTCCCAGGGTGATTGTATAAAGAAGAAAGATCTGAGAATAGAGATGGAACTCCCTGGAAAGGAAACAAAATGAAATCACATTTTGATTTTGAAGCTTGTAAAATAGGAAGAACATTATACCAAAGAGGATTTGTACATACCTTAGTTAGGAGAGGCCTAATATAACTATCTGCTGCTTCTCGAAATCTGTCACCTTGAAGAAAATCTAATGGTATTCTCTGATAAAAAAAAAAAAAAATATCTGATTAATTTCATTACAAAAACTTAGGTGAGGCGGCCAAATAGCACTACTAGCATTGACCAGCAAAATTCATAAATGATGTAGCAACAAGGAT
>Ga0315913_1010030_pt1 | contig 11001 bp, 8 predicted proteins | sample MpolsnodulesMG_FD_207736 | JGI IMG/M metagenome (GOLD analysis project Ga0315913, IMG submission 207736) | Medicago polymorpha root nodule microbial communities from Los Angeles, California, United States - small nodules | ecosystem: Host-associated > Plants > Roots > Nodule | place: USA... | reverse complement strand
CGAAGTTGACTATTGATATTGTGCTCGAACAATCATAAACAATGAATCAAAAAGACAAATATATGTGCAATAAGATTTAATCTTAGAATTGAGAGATTCACGATACAAATCTTATTATACAATCAAACTTTAATCAACCTTGAACAATGTACAAAAATTATAACAATTTCAAACCAAACCTATATGAACAAAATTACTAAGCTATCAAACCAAAACACAATACATGTGTGATTGAAGAATTGAATAGATTTTGAAATCAATTGATCTAAGCAAAATATATGAAACCTAATTCAATGAATTAGATTAATTTTCAATGAAAAACAACTTAGATCAACACTAGCAATTATCCTATCAATTATTCAATTAATCACATGCAATAGTAAAAAGTAAAGAGGATAGGGAAGAGAGATAACACCAATATTTTTATAGTAGTTTGCTCTTTCTCGTCCTCTCTAGAGCTACGTCTACTCTTCATGAAGTACACCTTCACCAAGGTCATCCACTAAGTAACAAATGTTGATTACAATGTGTTTACATGAGTTCCTTAAAATTAAACCTAATTCTTCAACTCCTATGTAGAACACTCCCCCAAACTTCAAGTACCCCTTGAATTTGGTGCTCCTTGAATCTTCGGATCCTTGAATACTCGTGCACCCCTTCGAACTCTTCACTCAAGCCTTTGATGCTACGTCCGGTACACGAACCCCCTACGACTTCAAGAACGGTTAGAAAGACCCCCAAGTCTTTTGGAGGTGGAATGAGATTATTCACTTCCTTTAAAGCCTTGATTAAGCCCAATCAATCTTCTTGAGAGAACCAACTTACAATCCCTACTAGCAATGAGTTTACAGACTCAAAGAACAAAGTGATTCTAAGAAAAAGTGTTTAATCTTGAAGAATGTATGAACAATGAGTTTTTGAGACCTAAAGAGAATGGTTGCAAATCATTTAATAATGTGGAAGTTATGAGGAGAAGATTATATATAGTGAAGAGGAACAAGACATAATTTTCACATAAAAATAACAGAGTGAATCGATTCATTAAACAACTGAATCGATTCAGACACCAAGAAAGACAAGCCCAGATACAAGGAGAGGTTATGAAGATTGATGCAAGTCATGTAACAAGTGAAACAATTCAAGCTACGTAGATGAAGGTCTGAATCGATTCAGACACCAAGAAAGACAAGCCCAGATACAAGGAGAGGTTATGAAGATTGATGCAAGTCATGTAACAAGTGAAACAATTCAAGCTACCTAGATGAAGGTCTGAATCGATTCAGAATTGGTCTGAATCGATTCAAAGAGAGTCAGAGAGTTTAATGATACGACTCAAGGATGATTGATACGATTCAAGCATGAATCGATTCATATCAAGTCAGAGACTTAAATGAGATGATTCAGATAAGGATGAATCGATTCATGCAGAGAGAAGATACATATGAACAAATACCAATTGTTTCACTAGGGTGCTTTAACAAAGTCTAAAAAGAAACGCTAGACTAACAATATCTAATCTAAATAACATAGATATGGAAAAAAAGGCTAACATCATCAAAACTATAGCTAGAGGCTTCAAGAAAGACAAGATTAAAATTAATTTTGTAGTCTCATTTTCAACTAAAATATAATTTGTTTTTTTATGAAAGTTATCCCAATTTCTTGGATAATAAGTATGATAAATATTTTTAATATTAGTGAGGCACATTATTAGGAACAAAGGGCCCAATAAGATATCGCCAATTTCTCCCATAATAATTTTTTTTGGCACATTATTAAGAATTTTTTTTATAGGGAGGGTGTATATAGAAATCTTGTGTTATACGAGGGTATATATAATAAATCTCGTCAAAAGGACCTAAAACATTAACAGACTTGAGCCCAGCACGCCATCATGTAAATATTTCAGGCCTTTCAACAAACTTTGCTATATAAACCCCCAATAAACCAACTATTTTTATATACATCCCCTTTCATAAAAAAAATAAAAATAGGGCCCCCTAACGGCATGGGCCCTAGGCCGTCGCACCCCCGACCTATGCCTAGGCCCAGTCCTGGTCGAAAATGTTATGTCGCTTACAACTCTGAAGAAGCTAGGTAAAAACATTGGAAGACTTATCCCTACTAGCATGAAATCGGCTAGCTTCATGGGCGCATCATCAAACACGCTATGCGAGTTATATTAGCTAATATGGTGGTAAGTCGAAAGGAATTGGGATATGCTTTCTTTGTCATTGACGACAAACCTTCGTATTCTTTAATCCTCGATAGAGACTAGGTAAATATGAGTGAACATGTTTCCTCTACACTTCACCAAAGACTCATGTTTTAGATAGACGATAAGGTCGAAATAGTAGAATCCGATAAGAGTACTTTCTCAATAGAGGTTTAAATGTTTGAATTTTTCTTCAATTCGCCTTACCTAAGTCATATCAACGTTCTTGCGGATTATGAAGGAGGGACAATGAAGATTCACTAATGAAAACTTCCAGCTCAAGACTCAGTCGACCTTCTGAAGAAGTTCTCTATAAATAGGGTCTTCTCCTATTAAGTTTCCTTCCTATGACCAACACGTGTATGATTATTTTCAACCCGGAGAGCTTTGATTATTAGAATGTCACCTCTTCATATATTTTTTTTTTTTACAAGTCATCTCATCATGCTGAAAAGTCATTAATCCCACATGTAAATACGTGTTCTCAAAAACTCATTGAAAAATAGCTTTAACTCATTAATTAATCAACAAAGCAATAGTCGTGAAAATCACTTTCATAGGCCTATCCTCTCTGGCGGCCACATACACGTAAGTTGGTCTTCCACGACTCATACTCATATAATCTCGCTATCATTGACTTGTAATTTCAAAATAACGTGGAAATTCCACCAGATACTACCTACAAAAATGTGCATCTTTTTTCAAACTTTAAAATTTAAGCTATGTGTGGCATGTAGTGTTGCACTTTTTTAGAACTTATTTATTTAATCACCTTTTACAAAAAAAGCAAATAAAAATTCTATGTTGGCAACTTAATTTTTCGTTTGATACAAGTTGCCATAAGATTTTTTAAAGTGAGCATTAAAGAGAGGCAGAAAAAGAGAGACTCAAATTCTCCAATTCATCAAACCTTCAAAGCCGCCAGTTTTCCATGTGATGGGTCTCATATACACACCCCCTTCACCATAAATTTCAAAACATTTCTACCGCTTTTCGGTGATCCTTTATTTCATTCAATAAAAACGTTATTGTTTCTTTTTATGACTATTTACACCTTTTACTTATAACATGTTGAAAAAATTTCTTTCATTACTTAACTTGAAAGCACTTTAAGAGTTGTTTCAAAATACCAAACGTATTCCTATAATCATTCATTAGCCTTTGTTAACAAGAAAACTCTCTCAAACCTTTTTAAGATTCTTTTTCCACATATATCCTCATATTAAAAATTCATCTTTTATTTTTTCTTCTGTAGATTTCAAAAACATGAAGAACTCAAATAATCAACATTCATTAAACTATATTTCAAGAAATTTCAATTCTCATCTTCATCTTATTCGTTTCCTCACTTACCTTCTCCTTCTAGCATGTGGTATCACACTTGGAATCATCATTAGTTTCTATCTTAAAAGCTTAAATTTTAATCTTCATTTCACTCAATTATCACAAAAAACGACGCTTTTACCGTTACACCAACCAATAGTATATGATTCCAGCCTCAATGGTAGTCATGAAGGATTGAAGAAATTTATTGAGCCATCTCAAGTTGTACATGATTTAAGCGACGAAGAATTGTTATGGAGAGCTTCATTGAGTCCTAAGATAGATGAATATCCTTTCGATCGAGTTCCAAAGGTGGCGTTTTTGTTCTTGGTAAGGGGTCCTGTGCCTTTGGCTCCTCTGTGGGAGAAATTCTTCAAAGGGCATAAAGGTTATTACTCAATTTACGTGCACTCGAATCCATCTTACAATGGTTCTGAAGTGGAGAGTCCTGTGTTTCATGGTAGGAGAATTCCCAGTAAGGTTAGTGAATTTATTTATTCTTCAATTGCTTTTTTATTTATCTTGATAGGGTTAACTTATTAATGAAAATTGTCATTGGTTCAATGAAGATTAAGTTTGCTTAGTAGAAAATCAATGAACAAATAAAGTAAGGGCATGCCTAAGATCAAGTTTTTTACAATTTTATTACTAGTTTTCAAATCAAACAATTACTATGTGGATGGATAATATTTTCATTGAAAAAGTGTACAGATGTTATTTATTTGGTTGATAGTTTAATGATAATTATATGAAAATTTGATTAAATTTGTGTGCCTAAGTAAATTGAATTAAGAGGGAGAGGAGGAGAATAAAATGGAGCAGAGCAGAGGGAGACAAATAACAGCTTTATGTCCTGTAATAATTCAAAAATATTGAATGTAATCAGACGAGTTAGTAGGAAACACATTCAATATGAAGGGTCGGTGTTACATGTAGGTTTTAAGTTGGCCATGATCCATCGACACCATAACTACCTTAACTGAGTGCAAAGGTATTTTTAATCCTTGCCAAAATAAAATATATAACTTTTTTGAGGGGGAGAGGCCACTGAAGTACCTTACAACTGGACTTCTCATGTATCGCCTATGTGTTATACTATTGGCGCACCTCACAAACTATCCAACCAACCATGACCGTAATATGGAAGAGGTTAGTTTTCAGTTTGAATCTTAGCTTATTCTTAAAAAGATGTCTGTATATAGTATTTGATGGGTCCTCAAATAAGAGGACACATGTTGGTTAGCCCAAAAAAATCAAGCAGATAGATGAGACAGTATTCCATAGTCAAAATACTATTAGTACACTCACAAACTAGCAAAATGTGGAATTAAATTTTTGATTATTTTTTAAATAATTAAAAGAATAAAGGTTGAATTGATGATATTTTGCAAGTGTGCCTAAAAGATTATACATGTTTTGTGAGTTTACATGTATAATCTCAGATAAATTGCCATTTGCCTCCCCCTCATAGATCATAGCCTTCAAACAGGTAGGTCATGAGGACCAAAATTAAGGCACCGTATTAACTGAGAATAGGTAGCTGTTGGAAGTTTGGTGAAACATTACTAATAAATTCATTATTTGATATTTGCTAATTAGTTATCAATGCAATGCTCCATCTAAATTCCTACCACCTATTAATGAAATTCTAGTGTTGTGTAGATAGGGACCAATATGTAGAGTCTAAAGAGTGTAGCTCAACCACCAAATGTGTAAAAAAAACTAAGCACCTGTTTGGTTTCACGGCTGCAGCATCATTTTCGTGTCCCGAGGTATTATTAACGTGAAAACTGAGAAGCTATACAATACAGCTTCCACGTTAACGTGCCTCTTTGCCGCTATTTTTCTCAAAGTGCTGCAGTATCAAACACCCTATAAATCGATTAGTAAATTTCATTCACTGCCATTTTGAATCAAGCTTCCAATGAAACAGACCAGAAATAGAAAATGCAAGGGAAAAATCTACAGAACTTAAACCAAGTAGTGATCATGAATTTTTAGGAAATTGGTAATATATAGACTTCTAGCTTCATCAATTTGTTACAAAATGTAATTATCGTAACCCTTCATCTGATATACAAATTATGCAGAAAGTAGAATGGGGAAAATTCAACATGATTGAAGCCGAGCGTCGCCTGCTAGCAAACGCGCTTCTCGATTTCTCAAACCAACGATTTGTTCTCATATCAGAATCATGCATACCACTTTTCAACTTTTCAACGGTCTACTCGTATTTAATGAACTCGACAAAAAGCTACGTCATGGCTTACGACCAGGCAAGTTCAGTTGGACGCGGACGGTATAGAATTAAAATGTCCCCTACAATCAAACTCAAACAATGGAGAAAAGGGTCTCAATGGTTTGAAATGGACAGAAATCTTGCGTTAGAAGTAATATCAGACCGAACATATTACCCAGTTTTCGGAAAATATTGCAATGGTTCATGTTATGCTGATGAGCATTATTTGCCAACTTTAGTTAGCATTAAGTTTTGGAAGAGCAATACAAATAGAAGTTTGACTTGGGTTGACTGGTCAAAGGGTGGACCACACCCAGTTAAATATGTGAGACCAGAGGTTACATGTGAATTTTTGGAGAATTTGAGGAATCAAACATGTAAGTATAATGGAAACAGCACAAATGTTTGTTATCTGTTTGCTAGGAAATTCTTGCCTACTTCATTGACAAGGCTCATGAGGTTTGCTCCAAAGGTCATGCACTTATAAACTCATTCTTCATAGTTTAGTAATTATCAGTTACAACTATATAAATTATTTAATTCATTCTTTTTTATCTAGGTAGTTTTTTTTTTCTTTTTCTATATAGACAGATAAACTCATTCTTCAATAATCATAAAGTCCACTTACTTCATGGACTTGATGAGTTTTTTTAATAGGTTTGATATACTTGTTTAAGATCCACATCAAAGGTATATTATTTAATTTTTTGATGAAAACATGAAAGGTGTATATTTTTTTTTTTTTTGAGGGAACATCAAAGGGGTATTAGTGAACGAATTTAATTAATAAAGGAAAGTTGGTGGACAAAAAAAGAAAATCAAATTGCATTTAGGTCCCTCTTCCATACTTTTAATATGGTCCAAAATAGCATCTACAAACATGCTTTAATTTAGAAAAAGCCATTAAGATTACGTCAACCAAATGGAATAAAGAAGTGCTTCTCTAAATCTTCACCAACTCTAGGCACGATATTATACTTCTATATGATATCAACATGTCATGTCACGTTGCTTTACTTGGGCATAATTCACTGCCAGAATTTTTAACATACATCAATATAGCACTAAGTTAAAATATTAGATAAGATCGTTTTCTTTTTAGAGAAAAATGTTAGACAGAAAAGGAACATAGTTCCGTAATATAAATATTTTGGATGATTATGCAAAGGCATTGTAATCAAATTGCGGCCACAATTACCACATTTGTCTGGATTTCACTACAATATAAATATTTGCAACATAGCCACGACTATAATTTAAGACTATAATATGTGAAATAAAATTAAGTGACATGTAACATTTGAAAAACAAAGATAAACTAATAATATTTTGGTTTATTTACTTATACTAGTTGATAAGATTAGTTAATAGCACCTCCACATGCATCTTCAGACATTGAAGGTGACTCAGAAACCGAGTCATGACACGTGGACACATCACACAATTCCTCAATCTTCTTAACCACGTGGCTCATCTTAGGCCGTTGATCAGGTACAGTCACAGTACACGTCATCGCAATCTTCAACAACGTCACCATCTCCTCCTCAGCATGCTTATACCTCATCAACTCAAGATCAAACACCTCAGCAGTCCATTCCTCCCTAACAATTGACTGGACCCACTTAGGAAGCTCAATCCCTGCTCCGCCGTCTGTGGCGGAGGAGGGGGACTTCCCTGTTAGTATCTCCATTAGTAAAACTCCAAAGGCGTAAACATCAGATTTTTGGGAGTGTTTTCGACCGTCTGATGATGTTTCGGGAGCCCGGTAGCTGTTGGATCTTGTTTTTGATGGGAGGGTGAAAATGGAGAGACCAAAATCTGCCACGTGGGTGTTTCCTGAGCCGTTGATGAGGATGTTGGTGGATTTGATGTTACCGTGGGTGAGATTGTTGCTGTGAATGAATGCTATACCTTTTGCTGTTTGGGTTGCTATCTTTAGTCTTGTGGTCCAGTCAAGTGGGGTTCGTCCGGGTCCTCGGTTACCTGTCGTAAATATAACAATTAAGTCATCAAGGTTCTATTTTAATAAAGTGGAGGATTTCTTTAGAAGATGTTATTAGCAATGAAAATATAATTATTTAAAGACATCATAACATCTAATTAAATCTACACATTCTTTAGTTTTAATGTTCCTTAAGTTATTTTAACATGAGGTAATCCTATTTGTTACGTATGAAATATTGAATGTTGATATGATCTTAACACCTATTCAAATATTAATTTTACATTCTACAAATGTGTAATAATTAAAAAAATCTTATTAACAATAGATTGATTCAAATCATAAGGGACTCAAATGACTTAAACAAATGGTTAAGGATTCGATCACGACACTTATGTATGAAAAAATCTAGTTAGGAGGAGAGAACTCATATTGTATGTCTGTGTTGTGTTCCTCGACGAGGAATAATCATTGCTAAACCGCGGTGAAAATATCATATCGACAACATGATAAACCAAAAAGAAGAAAATGTCTTAACTTAAAAGGATACAAGGTTTACTTTATAATTGGATGGAGAAATGGAGTGAGGAGAGGTCAAAGGAACAATCCTCACCCTCAACAAAATGCTAAAACTTAATCTTTAAAATCAATATAAAATTATGTTTATCCAATTTTCTATCAAGATCTATCTCTCTCAATCCCCTAAAAAAAATCTATCTCTCAACATTTCAACCCACCATTCTTTTTTATAAGAAATGGTAACATGTCAACTTGCCATTATTAGTATTGAACATTTTGTATTACAAGGTAGGGCCTGTTAACCTGTTTTGTTTTGCTCTTTTTGTTTACATTCAAATATTCTAATTTCCGTGTCCTAATAGTGAAAACACAAAGCCAAAGGTGGTTCTGAAAAACAACAAAAAAGCAAAAGCAAAATACATAAAAAGACAATGTTTATTCTGTCTTTTCTTTTTACAAAAGAAAAGAATCAAATTTAGTTGGTTGAACAGTCTGTGAATAGTACAATATTAGTAGTTCCTATTCTCTGATAATGCAGCATCTGCAGACTTCACAATTCTTTAATATGTATCCATTGGTGACACAAATTAAGGATGGAATGGAAGGATCGATAGGGACTTTTTGTTGATATTGTTTGTGCTCAAAACAGAAGAGTTATTATGATCACATGGTCCAACTTCAAATAATCAAAGGTGGTCCCCTATGTGGATCTATCTAGGTACCCTACATATGTATGGGTCTCTTGCTAACTAGTCACTACTCCATCATTACAGAATAATTAGGTGAGATTGTTAGGTATTTTCAATTTTGTTTAGGTTTGTTTGGTTGTAAGGAAAAGGCAAGAAGATGATGGATTTTAAGGTAGAAAATAAAAAACTAGTCATTACGGTCATTGACTTTTGTACTCAGCCTCACTATGTACTATTTGGCAATCAAACAAGCAATGTTTTAAATATTGGACCCCATTACTTAATGTGACCGGCCACGCGGCCACAATATTGCGGTTGCAGCCGGTCACAATACTGGAATTGTGGAGTACATTTCATGATGTGGCCACAATGCTGTAGTTGCGGTTGCATTGCAACGCAACCGCATCAGCCTGCAATAGTACATTGTGATTGTAAATCACAAAAATAAATCTTCAAGAGAAAGAAAAGAAATCTTACCATGAAGAAGCCAAAACAAGCTACCATTAACCATGTAATCAAAGACAAGCAATTTTTCATCCCTTGCAAAATAATAAGCCTTCAAGTTAACAATGTTGGAGTGTCTTAACTTTCCAAGAACTTCCATTCTCTGCTCGAACTCTTTCTTCCCACTAATATTAATCTCCTTCAGCCTCTTCACAGCCACAACACTTCCATCATCAAGAACAGCTTTATAAACAGTTCCTAAGGTACCCTTCCCCAACATTTCCGCCGAAGCACGAAGCAAATCCTCTAGCTCAAACCTCTTCACCCCTTCAAAAAACACCATTTTATCACCTTTCTCCAACCCTTGATGTCCAATATAAACCATCTTTTGATTTTCACCTTCAACATTCTTCGAATTTGATTCTTCTTCTTTTCTTTCCTTCATTTTGTTAGCATGGTTTCGCCAGAAGTAGCAGTAGAGAAGCAATGAAACAATGGTAAGTACTAATACATCGCCGAGGATAATGGTGATTAAGACCAAAGTCCCCATTCTTGGACCACCATTTCTATGAGTCTTGTTTCTCGACATTATACTTGAAGAAGTTGGAACCAACGACGAAGCAAGGGCGGGAACGTCTTTACATTTTTGCAATGGAGCACCACATAAAGACGGGTTTTGAGCAAAAGATGAATCAGGAAAACCCGAAAGTAATTCAGGTACTCTACCAGAGAGATTGTTACCAGAGACATTGAAGTCTTGGAGGTAAGAGAGGTTTATATTTGGAATGTGTCCATTGATTTGGTTTCCATCAAGTTTGAGAGTGAGCAGGCAAGACAAACTGTTCACAGTCACTGGAATCTCACCGGAGAGATTGTTATGAGCGAGATCAAGCCGGTAGAGACGGGTTAACGAGGTTAAACTTTCGGGGAACTCACCGGAGAAATCGTTGTAAGAAAGGAACAGAAGTCTTAGTGAAGTGAGGTTGGAGAGATTTGGAATGGGACCGTTGAAACGGTTGCGTTTAAGGCTGAGTACACGGAGCTGAGTAAGTGCGGTTAACGGTTCCATCGAGCCGTGGAGGTCGAGGTTTTCGAGGACGAGGCGGGAGACACGGTTTCTGAGACAAGAGACACCGTACCATGTGCATAGGTTTGTGGTGATGTTCCATGTGGTGAGTTTGTTGGATGTGTCGGTGGTTGTTTTGAATGCAAGTAGTGAGTGGAAATCTGGGTTTTTTGTGGCGTGAGTGAAGAGGAGGAAGTGGAATAAGGTTAGTGTGAAGATGGTTGTGTGTACTAGAATGGAAGGAGAAGGTGGTTGTGCCATTGTTGGAGTGAGTGAGAGTTGGGGAAAAGAGTAATAGGATTTAGGAACTAGTAGACGAAATAGAGTGTTGAAACTTGTGCGGTTGGTTTTGTTAAATCTCTTGTTTTCATACATACCCCACACTGAGATTTTGTTTTTAATTTGACCTGAATTCAAGATTCAATCGGCGTTTTTTATCATGATGAAGAGAAAAAAAATACATTTTTTTACACTTCGGTCTTCCAAACATAGTTTTAAAAACCGGACCGGTGATCGACTCGGTAAGGGTACTGGGTCACTGAGTCATTGGTCGAACCATTGAGT
>Ga0315913_1010029_pt1 | contig 11001 bp, 1 predicted proteins | sample MpolsnodulesMG_FD_207736 | JGI IMG/M metagenome (GOLD analysis project Ga0315913, IMG submission 207736) | Medicago polymorpha root nodule microbial communities from Los Angeles, California, United States - small nodules | ecosystem: Host-associated > Plants > Roots > Nodule | place: USA... | reverse complement strand
TTGAATTTCTTTCTCATCAATTTACAAGAAATAAAAGCATTAACTCATAAAAATAGTTACCCATTGCAGAGTCCCTTTAACAAATATAAAATTAATAATCAAATAATAAACGTAAATTATTAGGTAAGAGTTTCTTTCAATTGTGATTTTTTTTATATCAAAGTTATAGGATATTTTAGAAATTTTACTAATAAACTAACATGCACGTTTTTTTTTTTTTTTGGTGTCCGGGATTCAAATCCCGGACCTTGCATATATTATGCAAGGTCCTTACCAACTGAGTTAAGCTCACGGAGACAACATGCACGTATTCTAACAGAACCTTACACCTATGTTTGTTGTCTGGATATGTCAAAATTATAGTGATCCATTGTGATTTTTCAAAAATTAGTATTCTTGATCAGTATATAATTATTTTACGCATACTTCTAATGATATGTAGCCACGCCAATTAATGAATATGAAAACACATTAGTTGTCATCTTCGTTAATTGACGTAGCAACACATCATTAGATGTATGTGTAAAATAATTATACAATAACATAACATACTAATTAAACTAAAAAAATATATAATAGATTTGTTCTATATAATAGTTTAAAAAAGAAAAAATAATAATAATCCGACCGAACTTCGGATCATCAGAGTCTATTCCCTTGAGAACTGAAGGGTTAAGATTAAAAAGAAGAATTAAAATGTAATATAATGGGGACAAGTGGCACTAAAAAAATCAAGTTTTATAAAGTTTAATGAACATACCAGACCAACGTATATGCATCCACAACGTAAAATAGTTATACATAGTCATCTACCCTTAATAGTTATAAAGCTTAATGAATCTACCCTTAATAAATAATTAAGGGTATTATAGAAGAGGAAAAAAAAAAGAAGTTCATCAAAAATAACAAAATTTATTTGATTTTTTAATATTTGTAAATTTCTCAAAAACAACAAGTACAGTAGAAACTCTTTAAATTAATACTCGGTAAATTAATAAACTCTCTAAAATAATAAATTTGTCCGGTCCCAACTTGGGCCAATGTAAAAAATTGAAAAACTCGATAAAATAATAAGATAATAATTTTTCGGGAGATCCTTTATAATTTTCGGTCCCAAGAAAATCATAAATTAATAATTCATAGAAACTGGAAAAAAAAAATATATTACACTCTATTGAAATATGATTCAATAGTTGTCTGTCTTCCTTTAAAGTTCAAGTATGTTTGGAGCTCATCTCTAACTTTTCTTATTGCATCCAATAGCTCACATGTTGTATTTTTGTATTGTATTTTTCCAATGCATATGAACACAGTAGTTACTAATTTACGTTGAGTCACAAGGTTCGTTGCAACGTAATTCTAAGAGGCATAAACTAATTTGTCTTTTTGTTTAGCATGTACTGTATAATTACTTAAAAACTCTTTAAATTAATAATTATTAATTTATCGATAAATTAATAACTCTCTAAATTAATAAATTTCTTCGGTCCTGACATTATTAATTTATAGAGTTTCTACTGTATTGTGAAATATTTATGTGATTTTGGGTAATACCAAATTTTCTTGTTGAATTTATGTCAACAATAATTAGTAATAAATAAATTCTTAAAAATAATAATAATAATAATAATAAATGAAGTTAGATCGGGTCGGGTAATGAATTGGGTCAAAATCGACTCAGTCCAAACCCACAAACACATCTAGAAGATTTCTTTTTAACACTTCTTATAGATAATTATTGGATGTTCATTTTAAAAATATTCATTTTGTGCATCTGGTAGATAACTACCGAATGTTTGTTTAAAAAAAAAACTTATTTTGTACATCCGGTAGATAACTACCTGATGTTCATTTTAAAAAATTTCATTTTTTACCTTCTGTAGATAACTATCGGATTATTTCTCATTTAACCTTTTGTTTTACATAACAAACAAACATCATTCAAACTTTCTCTCTCATCTTCTCGCATCTCTCCACCAGCTCACTTCCTCCACCATTCCACTCTGATTACATAACCAAACAACCAATCTCAACCCACTTACCCCACGCGATCACCGAATCCTCACTTTCCAATTATCCATCATCATCAAAACCCACCAAACCTTCTAATTAATCACCATTGAGTGAAGATTGATGCTATTTGTCCTATTGATTGTGATGAAAACTTAAAAAATTGCACAAAAGTTGCAGGGTTTATAAGCATATTCAAATTGAGTGTAAAATAGGAAGTAACTACTTCAAATTCGTTAAAAAATTGCAAGTTGAGTGCTTAAAATAGGAAGTTAAGTCCATATTCAAGTTGGTACAAAATTGAAATTTTTAAAATGGACATCCAGTAGTTATCTACCGGATTTACAAAATGATTTTTTTAAACGAACATCCGGTAGTGTTTTTTTTAAACATCTGATAGTTATCTACCGGATGTACAAAATAAAAAAAAATTAAAATGAGCATTTGATAGTTATACACCACACTTATTATTAAGGACAATTTTGTAATTTTAGATGACCTAAAGAGATGGGTTTATAAGTAATCTTCACACATTTGATCCACTATTCGTTATTCATTGTTCGTTGTTCAACATTGTTGAATAAATTTCGCGCACTTTTCTTTCCTTCCCAAAATCCCAAAAGTGCTATTCTCCCTAGTTCATGGATCCAAGAGAAATCAAAAACAGTAACCGGTGGTTTGATGAAGATTTTGGGGTGGAACCACAAAAATCTGCTCGCCATATAATACTGGAGCGTGACCTTGCTAGAGAAGAAAGATGATACACTTATTTTTCTCGTTCTCTATCACGGTTAGTCGCGTTTCTTGGTTGTATTTATCTCAAGAACACGTATTTTAATTCGGGAAAATCATAGGTATAAACGTATAAGACTTTTGTTATGATCGAAAGAGAAAAATTAAAGAGTTTTTTTTTTGTTGAAATTTTAAGCCACTAAAATCCAAATACATGTTATATTATGTATTTTATCAACATTATTCATTAATATTAAAATATATGCATGTCTGTAATCTTTATGATGATTAATTTGTCATATTTCTTGGTAATCACACTCTCAGGAGAGTAAAGAAGGTAACATGTGTGTATTTAAAAAAATATGGATAAAATATGTGATAGGTGCGTGTATAAATTAATTAATGTGCAATAAAATTAGTTATTATTATCTAGTATGAGTGTAGAAATTAATTGATGTGTAAAGTTCTCTCAAAAAGAAAACTTTGCTCAAAAACTCGCCAGAAAACTCAAATACGGTGAGGAATGGGGGAGAAAAAATATCAAAATTTAGGATATGAGTTTGTGTCAATATATTTTTTTTAATTATGGGTTCAAGAGGAATTGTAAAATCATTGTAAGTAATATTTGACAAAACCAAGTTTTTTTTTTTGTGTTTTTTCATTTTTTTTTTTTTTTACCTTTGATTGATGATAATTTGTGAAAATGTGGATGAAGTTTGAATATTTAATTCTGTTTTCCTTTGTATGAATTAAAGTTTGGAAATTTAATTTTGGATTTATCATTTGTTAGTTTAAAGGCTTCAATTTGACTCATTGTGGTACGTTTGAACTTTACAATTGAAAGTTGAAACTATCTGCACTCACTGTGCTTGAAATGTGTGTGTAATGATGATGAGGATTGATTGTTACGTTTTGTGCTTGAATCAAATTATTAATAATTTTTTATTAGCATTTTCTTCTTTGATTTATGGTTGTGAATAGGAAAACTGCTAAGAGATTTAATAATAGAGGAAACAGAGGATCCACCACTCGCTTCCATGAAAGGGAAGATTGTATTGTACACAAAACTAGGGTGCCAAAATCTAATGTTGTTTTTACGTGCACATAAACTTAGGTTTTGTGGAAATTAATATAGATATATACCCTAGTAGAAAGATGAGCTAGATAAGATTTCAGGATCTATTTCAGTTCCTAAGCTGTTTTTCAATCAAATATGTTTCTCTAGTTTGAGTGAGCTAGAACTCTCAAAGAGACCGGAAAGATTGACTTTCTTATGGGTGAAGCATCGTCCTTTGAATCTCCATCACCACCTCTCTCTGGCCAGGATGATATGTCCAGCAGTGGAGGAGTTGATGTAATTTTTAATTTATCTTCAAAGTAATACTTCCTCCGTTTCAAAATGAATGTTATTTTAGCCCAAAAAAATGTTTTAAAAAGAATGTCATTTTCAGTTTCCAATGCAATAATAACTTTTTCTTTTCAATTGTACCCTTCGATGAATACTATATACGCTACTTCCAAAGTATTATTTGTTCTTTAATGAAAAACAGACCAATAGTTGATTAGGATAATTTGGTAAAATAACATCTTTCTTTCTTTTAATTAATACATTTCTTAATATGTGTGTAAAAACCTTAAACGACATTCATTTGGAAACGGAGGGAGTAGAACATTACAAAAATTTATATGATTATTTAAACAAAAACAACTTATTTGATAGATAATAGATACATAATACATAAAAGTAATATATGATCAAATTTACAATCACAATGTATTTATAACATATATAATATTCATTGCATAACTCAAAGAGTCATTTAATACATGAAGAATGACCAAGACATGTATTCTTTGTATGATATAATGGTAGTTCGAGTATGTGGTTGGTGATGTTATTTGTGATTGAAATGAATCTTCTAAAGTCATGTGTAATTCATGACAACGAGATAAAATCAATTGAGTATGATTTATATAACATTCAAAATTGATTTGGGTCACATCTTAAGGATGACGATGATGTGTGATCCATATTTTCAATCGCAAAATTGTTCAAATTGCATTTCTCACTAACCTATTGTAATTTCATGTCATTATGTTGTTCTTGATGTATTGCATCTTTAACTATCACATTAAATCGTCTGATGCACGTCTAAGGATATCAAAATTAGGTTTAATAAATGTTGATACGATAAAAAAGACGTGCAACTTATATTCATGTTATTTAAAAAAAAAAGGTTTAAAACAAATTAGAAGTTAATTATGTTAAGTGTTAGAAGAATACTTCCATGCTTATATATTCACAACAACGATTTATTTAACATATGTTTAGATGTAATTATTTTCACTACCACTGCAAGATTAAAGGGTTGTTTGACATGAAAATCAGAAGCAACACATTAAAGTTTATGCGTTAACATGGCTAATTGTTGTTATTTTTCAAAATAGATGCGCGTCCAAACACATATTTAGATACAAATAAATACATTGAATATGGAGATATCAATATCTTTTCAAATTACACGGATTAACTAAAATTGAATAAAGAAATAACATAAACAAAAATAAATGTGTAAGGACTCTCACAACTTTAAATATATCATTACTTCAACATAATTTACCATCTTCAACAATAACAAATGTAAACCATGTACAATGGACATAAAAAATAGGCATTACAACATTAACATTAATAATAATAGGAATTAGAACAAGTGAATTTTTATAATAACCCAACAAACAACATTATAAAGTTGTACTAGAAAATTTCAAAACAAAAGTTCAAACTACTAGACATCTAAAAAGTTTAAAATACATAAGATTAATACAATCATCCGAACTAAATCATAGCAAATAATCTCTATGTCCATCGACTTTACCTTCCAAACCTCTTCATTGTCACTTTTCTTAGCTTTAACCATGGACTGAACGTTCTCCATCAATCTTGTCTTTCTTCCATGACCAGTGTCAATTCCATTGTTTTTTAAGTATCCTAGTACTTCAGCTTCATCAAAGAAAATTCAAAATCAATCACCATTAAACAAACCATTCTGACATCACACAATAATGGTTAAACAAACCTTTGGCAGATGACAAGCATAAAAAGGCCTTCATGGGTTTTTGACAGTATTGACTTTTCTTACAGCATAAATTTTGGGACACCAACATTAAAACACTTTCACATCACCATTAAACATAGAGCTTGAAGATGAAGCTCGACTTTGATAACTGTTTTTGTCCATACACTCACCATTTCAGATTCAATCTAGACAATTTTGCTTGAAGAAATTTTGGGGATTTTAGATTTCGGATTCAATAAAAAAAAAATAGGGTTTGAAGTTTTTAGAATTGGGGAAGAACGTTGTCATTAATTAATGGAAGAAATTTTGAGAATTTTGGACTGTAGATTACAGATTGTAAAACTAGGGTTCCAATTTTATAGATTGTAACGGCCATGAAAACAATTTCATCCTTGGAAATTTTGTCACTTTCAACCAAATTAGTCTCAGCTTGTGTGACATTTGACTTGGCAAACCATCTGAGAGGTTAACTGCCCATGTAAGCACCGTTAACACCCCAACTTGACAGAGGGACTAAATTGAGTGACATTTGACAAATTTAGGGACTAATTGGATATTTCGATAAATTGAAAGACAAATTTGATTGGTCATTGCAAATTCAAGGACTAAGTTGATGATTCACTCGTTAATTGTCTAATTGAATGTTGGCTATAATGTGTGCTCTATCTGGTTGGTGAAAAATAGAATTTTCATGTTTGCCCAATTGACTGTTTTGATAGAGTTTGTAATGCGATGTCAGTTTGTTTGGTAGGTTGGTGTGTTTCCCTCTTAGACTTCCAAACAATAAAATTCTTTAATAATCTAGAAAAAACATTCAATGTGTAGGTAAAGAGTCTAGGTTTAATCTTGAGTAGTCCACATTCGATATGTAAATGCATTTTCACGTTTTGATCTTTAGTCAAATGGTGTCACTGAACATTGGTTTAGAGTCTTAGAGTTAAGATTCTATGCAACCAGAGAGGTCGGAACCCATCTCCTGATGTCAAAATCACAGAAAGGAAGCTTCCCCTGTGAGGGTTTAGACTGATAAGATGATGTGAGAGTTTGACTTCCCTGGAAATTGAGACCGATATGATGATTCAATTCATGACAAAATAAACTGATCCAAACAAAATTAAATTGTCCAAAACATTGTAACCAGCAACAACGCCAGCATACTCATAACAGCGGTGTCCTTTCTGCTCTAAAATTACAAGTTACAACAAAATTGGGTTTTGCAAATCAAAAAAAGGAAGAAAAATAAAAACACTAAGCTGGAATTGCTTGAAGAATGCAGCCTGATTTCGATGAAAAATTTCTCAGAGAATCAACACTAACAGTCTGAGTTCAGCAGTTGACCCTTTTTATAATGTTATTACATCTTGCCTGTTATACTCACTTGGGGATGATAAGTTGGAGAAAGGAGCAGTAGCCAAATTTTGTTCCCTAACATATAACTGAGGTTTCTTTCTTTATCATGATGTCTTCTCTAGAATAATACACCAGTTGGATTTATCAAAAAACTGATCAACAACTCTAGCATTGGTTATTCCATTTGTCAAGCTGCAAAAGGATGTGAAATAAATTAAAAATTAGAATTGCATATTGCACGTAAAGATGTTAAGTCACTTAAACCTGCCCTTCTAAAAATTGAAATACAGAGTATAAGGACCCTAAGCCCCTAATGAATAAGAAAGTCATCATAAATTTGGGATGCACCTTCAGATCCAGCAAGACTAATTTCAGTTAAAAGACATGAATACACTATTTCAGAATACTTGAGTCTCTTCTTTGTTACTTTGGAAGACCAATTCATATTTGTCAAATTATCATGATTTCTAGGTTCTAAGATGATAGGATACTGGATTTGGGCTTTAGCACAATAGAGAGGATGAATAGGGAAATAGGAATGACATGGCAATATTGTGTTAGGAGGGAACTTTCGGTTGTAAAAGAGAGGATATGGGAGAGTGAGAGAAGCATCGAGAAATATTGTTAGAGTTGATTAGGAGAGTGTCTCTCTGGTAGGAGCATTCTGCTCTGGTAGGAGTGTTCACACTCTAGTTTAACTCTTTCTTTTCTGTTATTCCACCATTTTAGAGCTCTTAAGCTCATCAATTTCCATTAAATAATATACAGTTTCATTTCTTGATTTCACAGGTTCTATCATAAGACACCTTATCCTCTAATAAATACCAAAATTCATATCCGGGATCAAGCAACCTAACATGAAACCGACTTTAACTTTAGCAACTTATTTCATGGGAGAAACATTATAGAAAACATTAAATGACAAGATTCTCAACAAACTATTACATAGAAAGGCTTGGTTCAACGGTTTACAAGCCATGAGCAACTAAACAACAACCAAGCCTTTTCCCACGTGGGGTCGGCTACATGAATCAAATTACGCCGTAATGTTCTATGAGTAAGTAAACAAGCAATGGCTAAAAGATATGTTTCATATTTATATGAAAAATTCTAATGAAGGGAGAAGACATTACCTTTCAAGCTCGCCTTCGCTAAAAACATGATAATATCGGTTATACACCACAGCCCCCTTTATATCATCTTTAGTAGCGAGACCAGTAGCCAAAGCATGAGCAGAAGCGCCACTGACTTCAGCACGATGATAAGGTAAATGCCAAGGAACAAAATACTCCTGTTGATTCTTCACATTCTTTTCTTCCTTCAAATCTCCCGAAATTTCAGACTCATCACAAACTTTCATCTCCTCACCACCCAAACCACTCTCCTCACTTTCCGGAATACTTTCCAACGACAACGAAGAAGACACCCGAGTAGCACGTGGACTTCCCGGTCCCTGCCATTCTTCAACATACTTCTCAGCAAGCGGAGTCCATTTCTTAACCAACGCCTCATCCTCTTGTTCAACAGCCCAAACTGTAATCAAAACAAGCCCACCCTTTTTAACAACCCTAACCAACTCCTCAATCGCTTTTCGCCTCCTACTCTCAGTACTCAAATGATGCAGCACAGCAATAGATATAGCAGCATCGCCAAAACCAGTTCTATAAGGAAGATTAACAGCATCTGCAACAAGAACCTCATTTCCTCTATCTAAACAAATCTTAATCAATGAAGGACTAATATCACATCCTATAAAAAAACAATCTTGATTAAACCCTAAATATTTTCCATTCCCACATCCTGCATCCAGGATCAAAGATCCTGGATGCAAATTTGATAGAAATTCAGCAACTTTCGGCCATTTCGCGAAACGGGTCGAACTAAAATGTGGAGCAATTGCATCATAAACATGGTGAACAAACTTTCTTTCAATTTCAGGGGTGGATTTCACACTTATAGATGGTGCTGCTGATGATGATGATGAATTGTGTGTGATGTGGGATTCATCAGATTTAGTGTTGATTTGTTTCATTGAAGTGAATCGTGAAATACTAATATGAATGTGAAAATTGAGGAATCTGGTTTGTTTGAGTTTTAAGGCAATAAAAGCTATGTTGTTGAGAAATAAGAGAGAAGAGGGAAAACCTGGATGAGTTTGTGGCGGTTTTCTGACGGCGGTGATGAGAAATTCCGGCGGCGTTTTCCGGGGAGGTGAGTTCAGAACGAGTCCAACTAGTTTCTGATACTGCAGGATGAAAGTGTTTGCGTGTGGATTTGTTTTTTTTTTTGCTTTCTTTGTGGGCCTCCGACAAAAAAAATTCTAGGTGTGGGGACGGTATCCGATACGTATTTGATATTGATACGTATGGATAGGAATAGGTCAGGTCGGCCAACGGGGCCTATGGCCTAGCCTACGACAGACTAAGGCAGACCAGATTTTTTTTCTTAAATAGAGAAGACATGTGCTTTTTTAGAAGCTTATTTAGCTTAAAAGGTCAGAACACATGTCATTCAAAAAGACTCTTACGTGTATTAGGCCGACCTATTTAAGTAAATATGAATAATATTATTTATTATTATATTATATTTTGTACTTTGAATTAAAATAAAAATTTGTTAACTTTTTCAGTAATTTAAGCTTATTAGTATACATTAATTTGTTTTATATTTAAATATATTATTATAAACTATAATTGAAATATGATATATATATATATATAGTCAAATTTCCTAAAAACTCATGTTGATTATCAAAAGAGAGATTAATCTAATTGATATATTAATTCGCTAGTCTATTTAAACTTAGATAGCATTGTTTATTTAAAGATGTTCATATGAAATAGACTTTTAGACCAACAGATACCACTTAAAACTCATACACAAACAACTACAAAGTATCAGATTCGATTCTAGATGATTGTGTCTAACCTAACAATATAAAAAAAAATTAACGACAAAAGTGTAATTTTATTAACATAAGGTGAAATACAAAGTACAATTAGTACTTAACCGGCCTAAGTGGGTAAAAAGTACAAGGTATCCCCCTCTTCCTAGCCAATATCCATTTTCATGAAACGCGTTGAATATGATCCACGACCTCTGACACCGATGGTTTTTCCTAAAAAAATTCAATTATTTCTCATCTTTCAAATTGTCCAAAGAGTTATGTGTCAAAACAACATTGATCATTTTTTCTCTTTTCCCATCCCAGAGAAGAGACATCAACCTTGGAACATGGAGAAATTATTTTCGGGAAAAACAAACCTCAAACAAAATCAATTTAATATCTTATACCAAACTAGCGTCAAAACAAGCACTAACGCACCCGTTTTTTTTGTTTTTCTATTGCGCTTAGCTATATGTTTATTTTATCGTATTTTGTTATAAATTTATTGGACTATACCGTAATCAATTAAGGATTAACTTATATTGATTTTAATATAGTGAAATTATTTCTATTATCATGAGATTTAAATGGTTTTTTATTAAAAATTTAAATAATATCATAAAAAAGATAAAATAGTAATTCGAAAAGTTTAAATTAAGGTATATTTAGAAGAAAAATGTAAGCCTAAAACCGTGTATTTTCTTTATATATTTCTATTATCATGTGATTTAAATGGTTTTTTATTAAAAATTTAAATAATATCGTAAAAAAGATAAAATAGTAATTTGAAAAGTTTAAATTAAGGTATACTAGACTTTTGACCCGTGCGACGCACGGGTCCTATCAACTGTTATAATGATCAAAATAAGTTATATTTGACATGTCTCATGTATGTGTCTATTAGAAAACACAAATGTGATTATTAGATGATTGTTTTCATAG
>Ga0315913_1010027_pt1 | contig 11003 bp, 7 predicted proteins | sample MpolsnodulesMG_FD_207736 | JGI IMG/M metagenome (GOLD analysis project Ga0315913, IMG submission 207736) | Medicago polymorpha root nodule microbial communities from Los Angeles, California, United States - small nodules | ecosystem: Host-associated > Plants > Roots > Nodule | place: USA... | reverse complement strand
AAACGATATAATATTTCGCTAACCTTTCCTTTTACATTTCTATTATAATTTTCTTTTATTTTTACCTCGTATTTTTCTTTTATATTTTACATATTTTGCAACTCAATTATAATTTCAATAAAAGAAAAATAACAAAGGAGAGAGTAGTAGAACTCAATTAAATAATTTTAACAAAGAGTGTGCGGATATGATTGTCTTAGAGAGATTGTTGATAACATTATTGCGTCACATCACACAAATAGTTTCCACCTTTCCAATGTTAATTGCGCAGAACTTCATATAACTTTTCGTGCAAACAAGGTCGTTTGACTTTATATTTGTCAAAAAAAAAGGTCGTTGACTATAAATTATATGGAATGTATATATAGGGTAAAGCTGTACAAGAAAATAAGACTCAAAAGCCAACAAAATATATATAGATATGGGGAATTTTTGCTCTGGACATGAAAAGAGAAGAGATGATAAAATAAACAAGAAAAATGGTGGATTTAAAGCCATGCATGGTGGTAACATGGTTTTTATGACTGATGCTAATCCTGGAGGGGGTCATCATGGAGGGGGTCATCATGGACATGATGGAGGTGGAGGTGGTGGTGGATGTGGAGGTGGTGGTGGAGGTGGCGGAGGGTGTGGAGGTGGTGGTGGAGGGTGCTGAGGATGCGGTGGAGGCTTCTGAGATATGGTTGGCGGTATTTTGTTGGATTGTATTTACTTAGTTGACATGCCACCTTATATAGTCATATTTTGTAGATATTTGGTAACCTTATATAGTTAATTATACCTCTTTATCTTATGTGAAATAAACCATGTTGTACTTCTATTCAAATTGATATTATATCATAGTTTTATAAGTTTCTATATTTTGATAGTGAAAGTATGTTTTAGTATGTTAATTTGTAGTACAACATAATTTTGAATGAAATATGTGTTTTGCAATTTGATGAGATTAAAATTGAATTCAAATATCCAAGGGCGCTTGAATGAGATGATTAAATCTTTTTCAGTTGAACCATATATCTTCGGTTCGAATAGCCTACATCTTATTATGTTTAAAATAGTTCTATAATAAATGTTTTTTATAGCGAAAACTTAATCCACGAAACTTTCATGACTGCATAAACACATCCTTTATTTTTGACAACTACATGTTTGGTAAGTGGGCTTTTTATGTATTTATTGCCAAGGCATTTTCCCATTGGTGAAACATTCACAAGATTTCTTTCGTGATATGTACGATTCTCCTAGTTCTATATATTCTCTCAACTATATCAGTTTGTTGTGATGATCTTGAACTTTTCAAAAGACTGAAAATTCCATGAGTTATCTGTTTTGGTTGCAGAAAGTAAGCAACGGTTAGGATTCTTTGAATCCCCCCTATTTATATTGTTGAATATTAAATAACAGTAATATCATCGTTTATGTATCTTAAGTAGAATATACAAGTGATGAGGCCGTTGGGACGTGACTAACCTAATAGGTTGGAAGCTTCACCTGCTGATCACACGGTGATCCTTACGTGTGCGATCTATACTTCCTAACTAGGTCTATCCCTCCAATGTTTGGTTGTACCTGCTGGTCACACGACGATCCTTACGTGTGGGGTCTTACCACCTCAAAGGTAAGTGAAACATAGACTTTATATTGGCTTTCCTAAGGCAATGAAGGTCAAGGTTCATTAGGTCTACCCATCTATGCAATGAATAGTCACCTCTATAAACTATTCCAATTTTATTTTTTTTACAATTTATTATTACAATTTTTTTTTGTTATTATAAGAAATTGGCAGTCTGATAAGTTTGTGGTAAAAACATCAATGACTCAATGTCATCCGCAACAACATAATTAACAAATGAAACATCATCAACAATCTAACAACATAAATAAAAAATATATAACTAACAGAATCAAACAAACAACGTCACTAGTATAAATTAAACAACAATTAACAAATCTCAAAATAAATCCCCCATCATACAAAATACCAACCAACATTCAAAGAAATTGCTAAATAAATCATCAGTTTGGGGCACCTATTATTACTAACAAATATGGTAATAATTTTTTCTTTTGAAGAGCCCACATGCCAACCTGCTTGCACCGTTTTTACGACAGGATATATCTGTTTTTCCACCCTTATTAAATTTAGAGGTGTGGGTTATTTATCAGAAGAAAAAGAGGGGAACTTAGAGTGCAACGAAGAAAGAAAAAAATGCTTAATAATAAGGTAAAAGAGTTCAAAGTAGTCTGGGTGAAAGTGAGGAAAGTTAAAAGAGATAAAACAGTGTTAAATTGGAATGAAGTTTTTTTTGTCAATTTAATAACAAAATAAGGTAGATTGGAGTTTAGTTAATTGATCTTTACTCTTCAATAATTGCTCTCCCACGCCCCAAAATTACCTAAATACCCTATACAACAATTAACTGCAGTTTGCTATCCAAATGTAGTTAAATTGTCGTTGTGTCTGCGACAGTTAACTACCATTACGTTCTGCCTTATACCAACGCAACAACTCACTCCTAAATTTCTACAAAGAAAACAATGCCTGTAAAACAATGTAAAATGTTGAATGATGGTGAAAGTGAAGGTTTTCCGAGATGTTGTTATAAACTTGATATAGAGGACATGTTGATGACATGTCATCTTACGTTACTCTTAGCATGTTTTTCAATTATTTTTAGTAGGTTTTACCAGCAAAAAGGAGAAGTATTAGAACAATTTCCTATGATTTCATAACTTTTGTAATGTTTTCTATATTTGAGTATATAATTCTAGTTTTCCCGAAACATAGCAATTTTAGGGGTTTTTTGAAGTAATTCACGAAGAAATCATGCAAATCGGCAAATCAAGAACATCCCAAGATTTGTGAAGACTTAGGAAAACCAAGAATGAAGATTCAAGAGGCCTCATGAGAGTTACAAGAGGGAAGAATTTTGTTCCCAAGTTTCGAGGCAAGTTATTTGAAGACGAAGACCTAAAACGACGGAAAATCAGAGAATGTGGGCCTAGGAAGAGATGACATGCGCCTAACGCATGGTTTTCCATGCTCTCACATGCGCTAGGCACACTAGCCATGCGCCCCGTGCATTTTGAAAAGTGTTGGGCGCAAGCGTCTTTTCCTGCTTTTTTATGGGTAAAGCCCACAATTTTAGCCCAAACTCAGGTAGAAACTCTCACTATAAATACCAGCCTTCGTCATTCAGAATTTTTCGTTCAGAATTGTAGCATTTCAAGAGAAAGGCAATTCTAGAGCTTCGGAGGAGTTTCTATCTTCTTCTTGATTTTCTAGGGTATGTTTTTATCTTTAGTAATTTGCTTTTAGTTACCATGTGTAACTAATCCTTTTTAGGTTAGAGCTCTAAGATGAACCTCTGTTTATTTTTGTTGGATATTTATTTAAAATAATATCGTTTTATTTTATTTATTTTTTGTTCGCTATTAAGTTTTATTACGAATTATTTATTTCAAAGGAGCGTAACCCAAGATTAGGTACTTAGGTTGTGACATAGCCTCATATTGATATTACTATCTTGCTGATTATATCTTGATATTTATAGCTCGTATATTAATATTCATCTGTCTAGGAAGTAATTAGTTAGTAACTAGCGAAAGATACCGGAAACGAGTTGACCCTAGTAGTAAGTAATTAGGAGGTGACATTACTAATACCGAGTAAAATCTGCTAGACCTATGAGGTAACTAATTAGTGATTAAGGAAACAAGCGACTACAGGGAGTAAACCTAATAGAACCATTCTCTTCGAACCTTGGTAAGGTAGACGCTGATAGGGCTGCCCGTTTGTAAAATTACCGAGAGAGAGTATGCTATAAGTGTCGTAAGATGCATAGATGGGTAGACCTAATGAACCTCGACCTTCATTGCCTTAGGAAATGGTGGAAAGCCAACATAAAGTCTATGTTTCACTTACCTTTGAGGTGGTAAGACCTCACACGTAAGGATCATCGTGTGACCAACAGGTGCAACCAAACATTGGAGGGATAAACCTAGTTAACCAGGAATTATAGATCCCACACGTAAGGATCATCGTGTGATCAGCAGGCGAAGCCTCCAACTTATTAGGTTAGTCACGTCCCAACGGCCTCATCACTTGTATAGTCTACTTAAGATAAATAAATGATGATATTACTGTTATTTAATATCCAACAATATAAAAAGGGGGATTCGAAGAATCCTAACCGCTGCTTACTTTTCTGCAACCAAAACAGGTAAACTTGCTCCGTTGCATACATATAAAAATTGCAAGCTTCTAATCCTTATCTTTTATTATATTGTCTACTTAAAAAACAATAACACGAGTTGTTTGGACAAAACGATAATCCATGTGGATACAATACTCTACTTATCACTTTATTACTTGGTAAACGACTTGCTACACTTGCCTAATCCGACCATCACCTGTCAACTGACATACTTCTATTGGCATGACAACTAGATTAAGTTCAAAACAACCTGTGAAAATGAAAGGCAAGATGTTCCAAAAAAAATTATGAGCTTGATCCAGCTGCAATTGGTAAAGCGGAAATGTTTCAACGAGATCCACTAAGATGAAATTAAGGCGAAGGTTTCAGGGAAACTTTTTTAATGAGATCCACTACTATGGGTTCTTTCGATTTCTTTTGTATGAATGTTATTTTATGTGGTTTGTATCTGGATTGAATTGCAATTAGTATATTGATGCATTCCTTGTCAATCAAAATTTCATATGAAGAGCACATTTTTTTAGTATATAACCTTGCAAAGAATCAATGTTTCATTTTTCCTTTTTTGTGTGTGAAAAAAGGAAAAAAAATTTGTTCTACATTAGATATCACTTTTAAATAAAAATGATAATATTGAAATATGGGTCTGGCTGGCTCAACATAGCCCATAAATTTTTGGGTTGAACTTAATTTTTACATGAAAGTTGCTCAATAGGCCAACAAAATGCTCACATGTCCCTCAAAATAAAAATAAAAAACATCTCAGATTCTCACTTCCGATCGCTCTAGTTCATGAGGTAAGATTCGATCTCCATCGATTTCATTTAACCTTGGATCGAAAGTTATGAACCGAGATCAGATTGGGAGTTAGGATTTGATCCATTCATGCTTCAGACTTAGACATAATTTACAGTACAAAACACGTAATTCATCAACCATTCATATTTTCAAGAACAATTAACAACACTCATAATCGAACAATAAATTTTAACTATCATGATTCAACAATACACAAAAACTTATAATTCAACATCAATAATTCAACATTAATATGGTTTAGAAACAAGATGTTCAACCATAACTATAAATAAACCACAAAACTAAATTATAATTTAGACACATCAAAAGATTGCATTGAAATTGAAGGAATCAATGTGCTGAATAGTTTCGGAGTTCATTCCCAGTTTAAAAAAAATGCAAAACAACAATGTAATCCGTTTGAAAGATGTAATTAATATTCTTTGACGCCATATGAGTGAAGAAATCATTATGCAATTATGTAATGATAATTAGAGTCTAGGGAGGTTGAGTAGAGTAGCACATCCTTGGTTGCTTGATATTTAAATAGAAGCAGTTCGGGTCATAACCTCAAAACTTGAACGAGTAGGAGTTATAACCAAGAGATCGAATTATAACTTCCAAAAAAAGGTAACTTTTTGGGTTTCGAGGGGTGTATGAGCAAATGAAGGGGCCTATTGAGATTTTTTTTACGTCCCTTATAAGAAGTGATTGGTCCATTCCATCCCATTTATATGTGTTGGCTCGTCGGGCTAGGGCTAGGCCGAGTTAGCCCATTACCAACTCTCGGGTGTGTGAGTGTTACTTAAAAGGCTGGAGGAGATTAATGTATTTTCTCAAAAACAATTAAGGCTTAAATATGCAAATGATATTTGCAAATTTCAAGTGTTTTGGTTTTAGTCTTGTATTTATTTTTTTGATATATATATATATATATATATATATATATAAAAGAGAGAATTGTACAAGATACATCAAAACATCCGTCAAGTGACGCTCCTGAAAACCACCAAAGGATAAACCTTGGGATAAACCCCCAAGGGCCACACCAAAAACCACCCGAATACGGAAAAAAACGAAAAACTACACAAAGAGAAAGCTACACCAAAAGAGAGAAACAAAACGTAACAACCATCACCCAACAAAAAGTTGTAGTGACAGAGACAGAAAAGCAAAGAAACAACCATAGAAGCAGGCCAGGAGGGAGGAGACAGAAGTCCCCACTCAAACCCCCAAGCGAACCAAGGCAAACCACCACCAAAACCCTACCGATGCCAACACAGGACGGGCTGCACCTCCCACTCATGATAAGTGCAGGAACTAGAAGGACACTTAGCAAGGAACCACTTCTAAGCTAAGAGTTTAACTCTATCCACCACATGCTCCTCACGGAGAGTGCCACCAGAGAAAATAAGGTCGTTTTGAGACGTCCAGCTGGTCCAAATAAGAGCATGTCAAACTAGAAGTAGACCTAACCTAACTCTCTTCCCCCCTCCAAGGCTCGTGAAGGCCTGCAAATATATGATCTTTTGTTTTGGTTCTTGGAGTTTTATTTTAGTCTCTGTAAAATTTATTCATATTAAAATTGATGCATATAATATCCAGTTTAGTCCTTATTTTAAGGGATTTAAATCAAATATTCTACATATTACAGTGACCAAATCCGATATGAATGAATTTTGCAAGGATTACAATGACCAAATCCAATATGAATCAATTTGCAAGGACTAACACTAAAAATAAATTTTTACTAGACTATTTGCATATTTAACTCAACTTTTAAACTTCTATTTTTGCTTCAACCCTCAGGTCTCCAGATCTGCAACGTGGACGACGCCAAAGTCATTGATTTGATCTGCACCAGATCGAAGCTGATTTGGCAATTTGAAGCAAACAAATACCTATACGAAAGAAGAAAGACAAACAACGCCACACAAAGACGACGAACAAACCAAGGTCACACTAAGACGAAGAAATCACAAAATAAAAACGAAATAGATGTGAAAATCACTTATTTCAATAAAGGAAAAGAGAAAAAACTAGTTAGATGGGTGATTTTGGGTCAAAAATTGACCTTAAATCATTCCTCTTTGATGGATGAAGGAGAAGAAACTAGAGTTTTTGTGATGGCTCAGAGAAAGAAAGGAAAGAGAGAGAACGAAGAGAAACTCTTGTGACTCTCAACAACACACTTTCTTGTCGATTAATAATCATATTAATTAGAATTGGAATGAGTTTTATAAAATTTATATTGAAACTTATATTTTTTTAGCGATATCCAGTTTTTAAATAGTAGAACTCTATTAAATAATTTTAACAAAGGATTTTCGTGAGCTTAACTCAATTGGTATAGACAATGTATAGTATATGCAAAGTCTGAGGTTCAAACCTGATTACCTAAAAAAAAAAAAAAAATTAACAAAGGAATATGTGGATATGATTGTTTTGGGAATAATGCTGAATGGTGCGATGCCATAGGTTTGCCCACTGATTTGATATCTTGTGTGTACCATAGACCTATTTTGTCGGTTTCTAAGAAGTAAGTTGATCTCTTAACACCTTTTATTGCAAATCCAGTGGACTTTACTGTCCATGGTATGAGACATGATCACTATTATTATTTCTACAAAAGGGTGTGCTGTATTTTTGTTATTATTTTTAATCTAATTTTTTTTTAGCAAATTTTTAATCTAGTGTTAGTGCTTCTTTAATTTAATCTCTCATTATTTTCTAGTAAAATAAATGAGAAGATGCGTTGCATGTATGAAATTCAGTGTATTATTTAAGGTATCAATGTTATATAAATTAAAATGTTTCACATATCAATGTTACTTTATAAATGGTATGTCACGTGGCACATTTTAATTGGTCAATAGTATATATCATTGATATTTTAATGGTACACAAGTGTTATCCATGTTAGAGTGATGGTTGATTATAATTAATTGCGCAGAACTTATAAGACTTTTCGTGGAAGCAAGGTCGTTTGACTGAAGTTCCAAGGAGGTTGACTATAAATTATATAGGTGTATATAAAGAGTAAAGCTGTACGGGAAAATAAGACTCAAAAGCCAACAACATATATATAGATATGGGAAATTTTTGCTCTCGATATTGTGGAGGTGGAGGTGGAGGTGTAGGTGAAGGTGGAGATGGAATAGGTAATATTGTGACTGATGCTAATCCTGGAGGAGGTCATCATGTAGGGGGTCATCATGGACATGATGGAGGTGGAGGTCATCATGGAGGGGGTCATCATGGAGGTCATCATGGAGGGGGTCATCATGGAGGGGGTCATCATGGAGGTCATCATGGAGGTGATGGTGGAGGTGGTGGCGGAGGCTTCTGAGATATGGTTGGCGGTATTTTATGTATTGTTTATTGTGCTGTCAAATGCATCATTAGGTTCCACTCCAAGAAAATGCTTTCGTATGCTATGTCGTTTATTCATATTGTTTAGACACAAACTTATGTGACATTTAATAGAATAAATTTTGATTGTTGTTGTTGTATCCTGTCACTTAATCAAAATCTTCTGATCATATTTCTATAGTGATACATGTCGGATATGATTTATTAATAGTAGGGGTGTGCAGGTTGATAAACCAAACCAAATCTAACCAATTTACGGTTTCAATTTGGCCAATTAAACTGTTTCAGAAAAAAAAAACCAATTTTTTTGCTAAATCAGTTGTTTGAGTCCGGTCCAAAACCAATTTTCTTGTTTTCTCTATATATGGTTGAAAATTCTTGAGAAAAAATGCAGTTAAAATTCATAAATCTCACCGGATACGAAATTCTTCTTAAGAGACAATGGAGATTGAGAAGTGATAGAGAAAATAAGAGGTGGTGCTGGTGCGGGTGTGGATAGCGTTGGTGCTGTAGGTGTGAATAGCAGTAGAAGATTAGAGGAGGAAGAAGATGAAGCTCCATTGTCATGTCAGTGAAGGAGTAGTACCGGTTCGAAACCAATTTAACAAAAGAAATATGCTCTTTACCCAAACGTTTTTCTCATTTTCAAAGTAAATGATTAAAATACCCCTACGCATATTAACTCACGCTGCATGAGTTAACTCGCGCTAGTGTAAATCTCTACGTGAGTTAACTCACGCTAGTTTTAATTTCTATGTGAGTTAACTCACGTTATTTTAAACAACGACTCCAAAGCACCCATTTTGCTGATATTAAAAAAAAAAAGTAGCACAATTTTGGTTGGAGTCATGGTTGTTGTATAAGCAAAAGGGGTGCCTTGGAGTCATTGTTTAAAATTAACGTGAGTTAACTCATGTAGAAATTAAAACTAGCACATAGAGATTTACACTAGCGTGAGTTAACATATACAGGAGTATTTTGATCATTTACTTTAGGAATGAACAACAATGTTTGGGTAAAGAGCAGAATTCTTAACAAAATGGTACCCGATTTTTAATTTGGGCCTTAAAGCGGATCCAGTTTGGATTTTAGTAAAAGGACATTTCTTTTTAAGCCCCCCAAAATCTCCAAAGGACCCCTAAAATACCAAATATGCCCTTTTTTACAACATCAGGTAGATATATATATTGGACTGGTTCTGAAGATAACTACCGGACTGGTTCTGAAGATAACTACAGGATGCTCAAATTATCTTATTTACAACATCCGGTAGATATAAATCGGAAAAGTTAGGGACATATCTTTGGAACGTGTTACTACTGAAGTTATATACCTGAAAGATCATTATATAGGACATAACACAATTTTGGTACTTTTATTTCCTCTTTTCCACCCCACTTGAATTTCTTCTAAAGCTTGCGATTTCAATCATTCCAACAAAGAGTGCTAATCTTCACTCAATTGCTGCAGGTAAATCGTATTTCTTCATATTACATTGAAAATATACATATTTTTCATTGGTCTTTGATAGTTTCTGCACTTTCAAGTCTATTATTCACTTGGCATTGTTAAGGACCCGAGGGGTTTTACCACAGTCTCGTGGGAAAAAAAATGCACACAAGAAAAATAATCAATTTTGAAAAACGAACACAAATCCAATTGCGATAAGATGACTGCAAGTTCGATATTCAAATCACACACCCACGATTAGACTTCACATATCAGGCTATTGCAATAAGACTGAAGATTTCATAAGTTAAAAATTGCAGAGCTTGTGAACAGCTTGATTCAAAAACAGATAACTATACAACACAAAATGATGATGCTAACTGTTGTTTTTTTACTTTTGTTCTTTTAAAAATTTTACAATTAAAAAAGGAAAACCTACCACACATTAGCCATGTCATAATTGATGCAAAAGGATTTGTCAAAAAAATGGGCATTTTTTTCTTGATAAATGCACATAGCTATGTACACACACAAAAAAAAAGAATTTAAAGAACTAATACTAATAGGGAGCTGTGTTAGAAAACAAGTATCCAATCATAGTGTAAAACAGTTTCAAAAGAAGCGCAACATAAAGAAGAGATTAAGAGTGATTGCTAATTTAAAAAAACTCACAAGGTGTCATTTTACACGTTTACAGATGGAACTATAAAGAACATGAATGTGTATTGTTCATGCTTTGCTAATTTTGTTTGTTTAGTTAATGATTATATGCAACAAAACTTGTAAGAAAATCAAATTATTAAGGAAAATAATAGGAAATAATAACGTGTGCTGAACTTATAAATATGAGTCCGATCGGTATTTACCTAGTACTTCTCTGCGAGATATGTACAGGATGATTGAATTAAGGGCAAAATAAGAAATTCAGGGGGCACAAAAGATTCTGCGGGGGCCGATAAAGCAATGTTCTTAGTAAAATTGGATTGGGCTTTTAAAAATGAAAACAGACTGGTTATGGTTTTGGTTAAGGTTAACCTGATATTTGAACACCCCTAATTAATAGTGTAAAACATTTTGTAATGACAATATAAAAATTCAACTCAAAAAATAAACGGGGCAGGCCAACCAGAAAAGGTGGAGTCAAAACCTTGACTTAGTCTGTTTGAA
>Ga0315913_1010024_pt1 | contig 11005 bp, 7 predicted proteins | sample MpolsnodulesMG_FD_207736 | JGI IMG/M metagenome (GOLD analysis project Ga0315913, IMG submission 207736) | Medicago polymorpha root nodule microbial communities from Los Angeles, California, United States - small nodules | ecosystem: Host-associated > Plants > Roots > Nodule | place: USA... | reverse complement strand
TTGAAAACTTATTTACTATAGGATTTCAACAAAAAGCAACCTCTTAGTGCGTAACATTTTACCGCGGGAGGAATAGGATGTGTGTGTTTTGTGCAATGCTACAATTGAAACATCTTCTCACCTTTTTCTACATTGTGAGGTGGCTTGCCAAATTTAGGCTAACTTGTTTTCTTGGCTGGAGTTCTCCTTCATTGTTCCACCAAATTTATTTATTCATTGGGAATGTTGGAGTAGGGAGGCAAGAAATAAGTGGCACTGGAATGATCTTTGACTTATTTGGCACGCAGCATTTTGGGTTATTTGGAATGCTAGAAATAGCTTAATCTTTAAGAATGTGGTAAGGACATGAAAAACAACGTAAACAAAATACACCTAAGTTTTGTCCGGTTAAAAAACCTGCTTCTAGGCTTAGCTAATCCCATTTGCGATGGAGTATAATTTAAAAAAACAAAATAAAATTGGTGAAAGTAAGCGAAGCTCAAGTCTCTGTGTCCTTCGGTGGGTAACAAAACAACCATAAAGACAAGTTGCACAAATAGATTATTGTGGCAGCAACCAACTCCTAAGACACAACAGAAGTAGCAATGACAGACAGTGTCATACAAATTGCAAAAGTGTTAAAAGCATGTTCAGGTTGATATCTCAATGAGACCACTGATTTTGGTCTTGTTTAGCAGCCAGCAAACTTACCTTAGTCTGCCAACATTTTGTAATGCCAATTGGACCTATAATAGTGATGATAGAAGGTCCACACTCCACATCCAGAGCCTGGAGTCATGCAATTTCTACTCATATTACTTACTTTCACAATCAAACCACAGACACAGTTGCTTCTACATGAGCTGCAAGTTCAGATATCTACTGCCATTACTGACTGTGACAATCAAAGCACAGTTGCCATTGCTTTGAGTCACACACAACCTAGTTCTCCACTCTACATAAAACAAGGAACATGACATTTTCTAAATTGCTAGTTTCTTTAAATCAAAACATATAGAGAAAAATCAAAGAACATTGACTGCTTGTTGATCAAAATCATACAAAACTCGAGAGCAGTGTCCAAACCTTGACAGCTTAACCAGGACGGTGTAGCATGGCACAAAACCAGAAACGAGTATTATCAAAAGCAAAACAAAACTATTACAATTGAGTTCACTGCCACTTTATCATGCAGCAGATTCTAAATTACTGGTTTCTTTTGAAGTTCCACAGACTTACAATTGCGAGCATTCAATAAAGATAAAATACCATGCTTACAATTGGAATCGAAAGAAGAACAATATGCATTAGAAAAGAGAGATGAGCATGGAAATAAAAATGGTAAAGACTAAAGACGAATCATATGCTACATGTTTCTGTTTCATACACTTCATACGTCATAATAAAATAAAAAATTCTAACTGTATGAAAGCTTTAAACTTGCGATGCAAATACAACTAATTCTTAATTCGGCCAATTGGAAGAAGATTTTTCTTATAAATTGCGACCTCACAACAGAAAGACTTGCCTTTAACACCCATATCTTCAATTTTTTGGGTATTTAAATTAAAACAGGATAATCCGTTGTCATTTATCCAAATTCCATATTATGAGTGACTGTATGATTGTCAAGAACAATATGTTCATGTAAACATTTTTGCAGGTGAATACAATTATACCGCTTTTTTTTCTTCCAGAAATGAGGATTCACATAAAAAGCATTTTATATTATTAGTTAACATGTATAACAACAGTTCAACAAAGATGCCAACACTATGGCCATAGAAAAAATGTGTTATAATTTTGGCGGTAATTTGATCCTTGTATCCGATCCTACTTAGTGGAATAAGGTTTGGTTGTTGTTGTTGTATTCTTCACTAAGACTTAGAGAGGGAAAGACAATATAAATAGGAAAATGCCCCCATTCTCTTCTTGAGTTGTGGACTGAATATTCTATTACATCTAAACAAAATTCTGCTACAAAACATACTGCTAGAGCCTGTATATATTTTATTAGTTGCCTACTTTTGATCAATGAGGTAAAACAAGCCAATAACATATATCTACAGCCATGCATAATGGAATTGCCGTGAGGTGGAGAAAAATCATCTACCAGATAGCAGAATGTGAGCAGCAGTAATTAACACAGAATCAGCAAAAGAATTCCAATTATCGGTCTACTCTATCACACGTGTTAATTGCGATTTGCGGAGTAATAGTCTAATCCATGACATACATGCCCTCTTATCCTTAAATTTGCGCGGTTATAACAACAGATGATAAATTTAAAAGTTTTGCGTATTTTATTTAATGAGGATCTACATGCTCCTTTACACCAAAAATATATATCCTCTCACAAAGCATACTGTATTACCGTCAGGACATTAGTATTTCAAAAGCTTGTACAAGACACTTGAAATCTAAATTTTGTCCACTATAAAATTTATTTGGAACATACAAATAACTAAAATAAATTCGACATTATTCTGTGAGGTTCAAACAGAGATATCTTATTCATTATATTGGCAAAAGTTTGCAAAATGTACGCTATTTCTACAGGAAAATTGAGGGCATTCAGTAAAGACAAAAGACCATGCATACAATTGGAATCAAATGAACAATATGCAATAGGAAAGAGAGTATAGCATTGAAATAATAATGGTAAAGAAAGGTTCATATCACAAATGCTTCTTTCTCGTACAATTGTGAATATTCAACTTGGTAACAAAATCTTGGTAATAAAATCTTAAATCCTAACAACAAAAATACTCATAAAGCTCTTGAGTGAAAGCTGTAAACTTGGGATACAAAAACACCTAATTCCTAATTCGGCAAATTGCAAAGTGACAACAAAAAGGCTCCCCTTTAACACCCAGATCTTCAATTGTTTGGGTATTTAAATCAAAACAAGCTACTTCATTGTCATTTTTTAGAAAGAATATATCACCTTTTTTCCCTGCTCCAATAGGACGCTCCACGCTAGGCAAGGGTCCGACAATGAAGAGTTTAGTCCATGATTCTCTAACACCAAGTTCGCCCAAAACATATATGTGAAAAGAAGATGTCTTTACATGCTTTGAGATCATAGCAACAAACCCATTTAACACCACCAAGTCAAAGTACCTTTTCACCCACTCGTCAGGATCACTTTCTATCTTCACCCACTCATTAGGATAGCTATCTTGCATATCCAAGGGTAAATGCGTAGTAAAGAAGTTCTCATTGCTCAAGTTAAAAGAAACCATGTATGCATCAGCTACATTAGTGTACGCCCACCAATGACACATTCCATTCAAATACACCTTACGACCTATATCTATAGGCATATACAAATCAAGTCTCTTCCAAGAATGACTTCTTGCACTATAAATCTCCCAAAAAGGTTGTGGTACCGTTGGAAGATAAGTCCAATCAACATTGTCATTAGGTTTATATTGATTAACATAAACACGTCGAATGATCTTATAGTCGTCATTAACAGGGTCATAACCATATCCATGAAGACGAAACCAAACAGTATCAAAAGGTAAAAACTCAGCCGGGCTAGAAGGAACAGTTTCCAATTCCTTAGTAGCTGGATTCCATAATGCAACAACTTCATGATCACGATCAGATAAACAAAGAATGTCGTTAATACCAGAATCCAACATATTAGTATAACTATAAACCTCATCCTGTTGAAATGAAACTGGCCATGTCAAATTGACCCTATTCTCAAATTTCTCACCAGAGAGCAAATACAAATTGGAACCAGCTTGTGGATGTGGCAATATCTCCTTTATATTAAGGAAGAGATATGTGTCATTGTATAATGAGCGATGCATAGATATGAAATTGGTGCGGACCATATGCATGAAATAAGGGTTTTGAAATAAAAGAGACCATGGTTTGCATGCACACGTAAATCGTTTGAGAGATTTGAGAGGTAATTTGGAAAGAATAGAGAAGGAAATGTCATCAGGAATATAGTTACTGTTACTAACCTTGTCACTCTTTGTAGCCATGGATGGATTTCTTTGTCAAAGCTGAAGCCAATTCTATGTGAGCGTGCAATCCAAAGTACTTTGTTTTGTGACAAACAAAACGGTTGTGATTTTATGGTATACTAGCGGTTTAGGGTTTAGGAAATGCTCATCTATATTTTCTTTTTACTACGCTTAAGTGTGTAAATTATAAATAATCTTTTAGATTTTGATTAAAATTATATGTATCGATATTTGTAACTTATTGTAACAAATCATGTTTCTTTCTTTCAACTTAGATGACTTGTCAAACTTTGAACAAATATTGTGCATAAAGGGATATTTCGCACCAATTATATGTAGAGGTGTCAAATGGGCTGCTCCAGAGTCCGGTATGGCCCGAGAGGCCTGACGGCATAAATGGGCCGGCCCATTTGAAATTGAGCCACTCATTCTAGAGCACGGCCCGACCCGTGGGGCCATGGGTCTGTCAGGCCCATTTTAGTTTTCTTTTTTTATTTATTTACTCTTTTTTATGTATTTTTGATATATTAGTTACTCACAATTACCTTTTTGTTAAAATATGATTGGATTGACATATAGGTGTGAATAATTTTTAGGTTTATTTGCAGTATTGGTCCCCCTTTTTATTCAATTTTTGGATTTTGGTCCCCCCATTTTTAAATCCGCCATTTTGGTCACTCAATTTTTCTAATTTTTTTAAATTGAATCCAATATTTTAATTGACACACCTATTCTAATTGCAGAGGATATTTGTGACAAAGGGAATCAATTGACGAGGAAGTGGTTATTGATGTTGAATTTGAGTATGAAGGTGATGTTGAAGATGATGGGAAGATGAATTTGTTGAGGGTGAAGGGGTATCTATTTTTTTTTAAACAGCCAATATTATTAACTCAAGTCGGCATAAGATGCACCGTGCAAGGTAAAAGGAGAACAATTACAAGGTGTCGTATATATGTGAAACACCGTACAAGATGAAGGGGTATCTATTGAAGTTGAAGGTGAATCAGGTGCTAAAGGTGTCAATGAAGATGAATTTGTTGAAGATTAGGAGTATGTTGCAAACAGTGATAAAACAAGCGATGATTATACTTAAAATGAAAGCAATTTTGAGGAGAATTGGGATTGGTGTTTATACGCATTAACACAATAAAAAAACCGGAAAGACAGACAAGGAGTACCCATATGAACACTAGTTTATAATTTTATAATAAAGCAAATAGATGTGCAGGTGTGTTGGTTATCTGACTAGTCAAGAAATCATTTTTTTGAATAAGCCAAATTAATATTGAAGCTCTATTCATGCACAAGGTGTGCAAAAATAGAGAAGATATACAAAAGTTATGGTGTTCAAGACAAGATGTAACGTTGAGCATACATATAGCTCAACAAGGCAGCGAGAAATTGTGTATGCATGAAGAAACCATTTGCAAAACCCATAAGAAAGCTTGTATTCTACTTAGCATGTTAGCATCATCATAATATGCTTCATACATTAAGAATTTTCACTGCATCAAACATTACCAAAGTTTACAAATCCTAAAAGAACATCAAACCAGCCATAACTATACAACTATTTAAAGATATTGAAAAATAAACAAATAAACGCATACACACAATTTCTGCCATCTTAATCTATAATAATCTGTCAATATTATATTCCACCACCACTAATAATAGAGGGGAAAAGAATACTATCTAAGAATCACCAATTAGATGATGCAACAAACATTCTTGATCAACATAATGTTAAACCGGTATGACATCATTCTTGGACGTGTCCTCGCATCTTAAGACTATACCTTCCAGGCTAGCAGGAAAAATACATTTGAGCCAGTGGCAACCTGTTGTAATCGGCTCTGGTGGAGGAACAATCATAAGCACATTCTCGTTCCTGTGAACAACCCCCATTACACTCACCGTGCTTCCTTCTTTAACATACCTGAATTTAAAAATAAGTTACACTAAGTTATATCATCTCTTAAACCATGACTTGACATCAGATACAACAGTCGAAATCTTAAAGAGAAGTGTTTAATTTTGATACACTGTTAGTGTAAAAAGTTTTACACTATCAATATATCACAATCAATCACGTGTGATAATTATGAATAAAGTCAAATGTTATTAACTAGCTAGATAGGTCCTGAAGATAAGGTTGGTTAATATATTCAAAAAATAGATAAAAAGTTACCCTTCTTCCAGCCGCATGATGCGGTCGTCACTTGACAAATTTCTCTCTCCCAACCACCGAAGGAACTCTGGAGATAACTCTTCTTTGGTTGGATTTACATTGATGAGAACCGAGTCATCGACATAAGGGGTCACTCTTGCTCCATGACCAGTCTTGACCAATGCCCTTAAACCAGACTGGAAATCTGAGATGTAAAAATCAACCACACGCCTCTGTCACATGACATATATTCCGGTCAATCAAGTGAAACAGAAGTAATATTCTCAAAACAATAAGACATTAAAGTATTTGAATTTCATCACAAGACATCATAGAAAGTATTTCAAAAATAGAATAAAAAATTAAGTAACTCACTTCCAGCAATCTAAGGCCCCAAGAAAGTCGCCGATGTGTAGGATTTGCAGCTTTTGAGTCCCATCCCCGATACTCATATAAACTTGTTGATGTATATACGCATCTAGGAACTTTCTGGAAAGATGACTCGAGAGGCACATTACCGCAAGTAACAACCTACAGTATCACAGCCAAACATTACTGTCATTTATTGTAATTAATTGCTAAGATGTGTATATGTTGAACCAATCAAGTGCAAGCTTCTCGTCAACATAACTGGATGTCCTAAGGCAAATATTACTTGGGAAAAACCTAATCAAAATAAGACATGAGTGAAGTATAATCGTTATTAAAAAAAAAAAGTATAATAGTGATACCGCACATAAATTTGCTTTATGACAAAATTGGATGGAAGAAAATAATACATTAATTTAATAGTATAAAATTAATAACATTCAGTGTTGTCGATGGCGGATGGCAGTCCATGGCAGAGAGCCAAAATCCCGCCACACCGGCCGATTTGTGGTGCCGTCATATCGGATTATGGTGGAAAATCCTGCCATATCGGTCGAAATTGGGCATGGCGGAGAGCCTAAAAACTGCCACTGATATTTGACAACACTGATAACATTAAATATAAAATGAGTAAAATAAGTATAGATTGTTGTAAAAACAGCATGATGAGAATTTAAAGAACTATTGTATTAACCAAACACAGTATTAAAGAATAAAAAAGTACGCAGGTGGGCCAAATTTTAATTTTTAAGATTTTGATGCATATATCATTACATATCGCATGTGGGCCAAATACGTACGGGTGCCAAGTACATGTCTGATACCTGTCACAGATTATAAAACTAGCAGCTCCAGAGGTATAGTGTGCAAACAAGGAACACAAACCTAAATGCTCTTATTAAGTATCATTCAATGTTCATTCTGAAAATAAAATTATTTCAAACAGCCAAGACCAAATTAAAGACTTTCCGTTCATGATGATATTTTTGTCTTTATATTTTTGTTTCGTTTGAGATCATGTCATGTTTGAAAGAAACTATAACAGCCACTGCCAGGGCCTTTTTCACCTAAATTGGATTGGCTACATGTATCAAACATCGTCATAATTTCCTATAACAAGTCATGTCTAATGATAGACCATTAGACAATTTAAATCTAAAAACTTCTCGATTTTGGCCTATTGTAATATATAGTTTATCCCATTCACCTTTTACCTCTATCAAACTATCCTTCCTCTAGTCTACCCTTGTCATTGATGCCTTAAGTGTCTTCTCCAAACTGGTAAAGGCTATTTATTAGTTTTTATGAAGAAGCCAAAAAGGCTATTTATTAGTCGTATCATGTTCTCTAGCGTAACGTAACAATCGTATAATTTCTTTGAAGTTTAATTTAGTAAAGAGAAGCAAAACTTACCCCAGAGACTTTCACAAACTGTCCATTCTTTGCAGTTCTAAGCTCAGAGTCTGGATAATTAGCAATGAAGCCCATAATAGCTCTTCTTCCCCAATAAGTATTCCAAGTGAAAGACGCAGCAACTAAGCCAAAGAGAATCACAACCACAATAAGGAGAGTAGGATTGTGCACGGCTCCAAGAATAAAACCGCCAGCAATGAAACCCATGACAAAAAGCAGAATTAATAACCATAACATGGCCTTTGGAAAATTCCTTCTAAAGGAATATTCATCACCTTGATTGAGAACCGTGACAGCTTGATTGTGAACAGCAACAGCAGAACCTTGCAACTTCATCGAACCTGTCGCTTCCAAAGGACCGGACACTTTCCTAGGAGCACCAGAAGAGTTTAGCGGGCCGGATGATATGGGCCCCGATGTAATGAGACCTGTTGTCGGAAGAACAGGAGGAAGAGGTCCAGAATGTTGACGTCCAGTTGGAGTTACTCCACCAGACTGAGGACCAGAAGACTTTTTAATCGGTTCCCCATGCTTACTCAACGGCCCGGAATTAGATTTCTTTTGTGAATTGGAACCAGCCGCACCACCAATAGACATGGAACCTGAAGTAGTATAGATAGCCCGTGCAGCAGCATTAGGATGAATTGGTCCGGAATGTGAACCGGCTCCTCCAAAAGATGTTGTTCGTGATGGTGCACCTGTTATTGGTCCAGATTTTCTAGATTTTGAGCCATCAGTAGGAATATCAAACATTTTTCCCAATTCTCCTGACTTTTTTATGTCTCCACCGGTATATGGCATGGCCGTTGCGGTCATTGTCGGAACCCTTTCTTTCGGCTGCTCTGGCCTCCCTGATACATATAGGCCATTGCTAAGCTGATGAGATGGAATTCTAGAACCCATCTATCTACCTTCTATGGAAGACTCTTCTGAGAACTAGCCGGATTGTATTGCCAGAACTCGGTACTGGACTAGTCCAACTATCAAAGCAATACTGGAAGTTTCAAAATTAAAACCCACCAAAGGAATAGAATTAGTAATCAACCAAACTCAAATTTGCAATAAATTTCCATGTCGTGTAGTGGAAACAGTAACAGAAAAAATTATATGACTAGTGAATAAAACAAAACTCGAGTAATGATGAGAGAACATTAAGCTTTATAACAAACTTTGGCGCCTTATATTCTCAATTGACATAAACGTAGATTGTCAATCAAATCATGAGTTGTGTCTAAAATTAATTCATTCAAGGTGAACACGTAATATTCCAAATGTAACGTAGCAACAAAAACATGAAAACAACCGTTTCCCGTCATGAAGCAAGAAAATCTTGTGTATTGTCACTTGAATAACTAGAAATAATCATGCAGAATTAAAGTCTATGATAGTCAACCTCCTAGTCAACATACAAATGAAGATAAATAGCATATCAACTACCCCAATACATTACCAGAAGACAAAGAATCAATAGAACAAAGTAACACCAAAAGAACATACATGTTCAACAGTTCTTAAATAATTACATACCTATAAAAAGGGCATACCTAAATGTCTATAAATCTTTATCCACACACATTCTATTATAGTTAATAACCACTGTCCTCACAATTTTCATGCATTCTCTGCTTCACATAACACTAATAATTGAATGAGAGCTACTACTAAAATCTATATGCAGAGAAAATTTTGTGGTGTGGAACAATTTTTGGTGCACAAAGGTAAATCTCAATGACTAGTTTCAAATTGTTGAGCTTTTCCTCTCACAAACAAAATAATAATAATAAAACAAAAAACAAAATCTACACTAGGAGAAAAGGCTATACCATGTCAACATCCAAAAGATTTTTTCAAACTTGTGCCAATCTGTAAACCAAGAAAACCTGGATTCATTTTTTCATATTAAAAAATTGAAGTCACACATAATTACAAGTTGGCATTTAAATTATTTTTAGTAGACTAAATAATTCCCTAAAATTGACAAATCAAATATATTATAAAAAAAAGGGAAACTTTCATGACTGTTCAACTTCAACCCATCAATCAAGCATGAAAACAAGCATCCAATAAAAACAAAAAATGAAAACTTTCAAAGTACCCTTGTGTATTTTAGAGCAAAAAAGCATGAATATCATACAAAATTGAACTAAAAAAGTCAAATTTATAAACAAGAAGATCTAGAGAATGAAACTGTGATCTCAAAAGTAATGAGTATAACAATCAAATTTCAATAATGTTATGTTAATTTTCTCTGCAAACAAGATCAAAAACTCAAATATAAGCATAAGAAAAAAGAGTCAAAGAGGCTTGAAAATTGCAATAAATGGAAAAAAGAAATGAAATTTGAGAAATTTGAAGGATCTAAGAAAGAAAAGTGAAAAGGGTATGCATACCTATCTGAAATCTGGAAGAAACATCATGATGATGGGTACAGAAAACAAGTATAGAAAAAAGAACAGTGTGAGTGTGAAAGTGTGATGTTGTTGTTTTATAGAGTAAACAAAGAAAGAAAGAATTTGTAACTTTGGAGAATCTAACGTTGTGTTGTGTTGTGTTGTGTTGTGATTTGTGAGAGATGAGACACAACAAAATTATTTTCATGTATGTTTGGTTTGGTTATTGGAAGAAATTAATAAAATAAAATTGAGGAAATGCATTATGTATGATCTATGTTTATTAATTTAATTTTATTTCATACAAGGTATAAATATACATTAATATATGGAGTTTAATTCTCATAGACAGCTGGGTTAATGATTTTTTTTCCTTTGAAAAAGAAAATAAAGATTTTTTTTGTATATAATTAAAACTATTATCGCAATTACCTTAAAAGATCAAAATGAGAGAATTTGTGATGTGTAAAAGATCATTAATATTAATGGGAGATACCAATTAAATGTATATAATAAAGGGTTAATAGGTCTTTACCCCCTGTAATATAGGTCATTTCTGGTTTTCCCTTTTGTAAAATTTTTATTTTGATTCACCCCCCGTAAAATATTTTTGTTTTGATTTACCCCCCTAATAGGTCAAACAAAAACCAATTTTATTTTTTTTTACAAGAAATTTTCGTTTTTGTGTGGCGTAT
>Ga0315913_1010022_pt1 | contig 11007 bp, 7 predicted proteins | sample MpolsnodulesMG_FD_207736 | JGI IMG/M metagenome (GOLD analysis project Ga0315913, IMG submission 207736) | Medicago polymorpha root nodule microbial communities from Los Angeles, California, United States - small nodules | ecosystem: Host-associated > Plants > Roots > Nodule | place: USA... | reverse complement strand
TCCTATGAAGAACTTAATTCAAATCCATTCCAGAACAAAAGGAACAACTTCTGCAGCAATGTTACTGTTATCTTTGTCTTGTTGTAGAGACAAACATTGCAGAGAAGGTGGTTGCAGAGTTCGTGGCTGTACACTTCGTACACTGTCCTTTGTCAACTCTAGTGAAGTAGCTTCTGGCGAGATATGCTTCTGATGATCAGTGCTTCTGATGTTCTTGCTTCTAATGACGTGTCTTCAGGAGCTCTTCTTCAGACTCGTTTCTTCAGACGCAGTTCTTCAGACTCATTCTTCCAGATGCTTTAAGCTTCAAATAAATTCCTTTGCTCTTGAACTTGTTTAATCAGAATCTTTATGAATAGTACTTTGATTATGGATCCTGCACACTTGAACAAATTGTTTAGCATATCCAATTGATTATTTTTAATACCTTGTTATTGTCAAAACTCAATAGGTGACTTGTGAAACACCCTTATTCCAACATAAGTTAGTGTGGGGAATAAAAAGATCAAATCAAGAGGTTCGGAAGCAAAAATATTTTTAAGGAACATCATTGACTCTGAGGGGCAGGAGCCGCACTACCTAACTTCCCACATGAAGATGTTGTTGTCCTGAAACCAAAAGTAGCTTCTATAATTCCTTCCCACTTATCAAAAAGGGGTCAGAACAAATACATATATAGGGCACCATTGACTCTGGGGAGCAGGAGCCGCACTACCTGACTTCCCACGTGAAGATGTTGTCTCTAAACATTAATAAAATGTCAAATGAAAAAGGATCCCCACCTCTCTTATTTGAAATGAAGAAATGACTTTTCTCGGTTGGTTTAGTGTTAAGGTTAGAACCTGTTTCCTCAAAATATCTTTTACACAGGAGCAAGAAAAAGCTGGACTACACACACTCACTTGAGACTTGTTGTTGGGTTGAATAAATTCATAAGAAATGCTTGAAGTTGTGTTTAGTGTACGCTTAGAACAAAACCTTGGAGGAGACAAGAGTTTTAATTGTGATGTCATGTGTTAATTTTGTTTATGCTGCTAATGTTTATGCCTTTTGTTTGAGGACAAGCAATGATTCAAGTATGGGGGAGTTTGATGAGTCACTAATTAGTGTTTTTAAGTGGTTATTTGAGTTTATTTTATTTAGATTTTATGTGTTTTTATTTACTTTTTAGAACTATTTTACTTCAATTACTTGTTATTTAATTTCAGGAACAAATATATGAAAGGTTGAGTCTTGGAGGAAAAGAAAGGGGATTTGGAGCTGATTGAGGCAAAAAACATGAAGATCTTGTTCAAAAATATCAGGCGCGGCCGTGTGTAACACCCCGTTTTCCCAACAATGTAAATAATACATATAAATCAGAGTATTCAACGTGGAACGGAATGCCACATTACATTGAAGTATAAATAGAGTAAAGTTACTATTTATTAAAAACAACCTTGTCAAAATTCAATTACATCGCAGCGGAAAATTAATTCTTTATTCTACAACCTTGGCACTACGGCCTCAACATAAACAACTTAAAGGAAAATTGTTGTTCAAATAGATCGACAACATAGTTCACAAATAATACGTAACAATGGAAAACAAAGCAAATATCCCCATCCCGTTACGTATCAGAGCGACCCTAAGACGACGCGTGAGAGAGTCAACTCACATCAGCAGCTAATCCTGGTTATCTGCACGTTACCCACGTAGAGGCAACATTTAAAGAGAAGGGGTGAGATTCACATTCAATAATAATAAGCATATAATTCATCAACAGAATTTAACAACATAAACAACAATTAAACAACAATATTACTTCATATATGCTTCAATTATTTCTACTTGGCAATAAATCAATGACAACAACTCAACAACTCGATGACGACGACAACTACGGGACAATGCAAGACACAACAACCTGACTATGCAGTATGCATGTGGTACCAATCAACGTGTTACAACATAGGCTCTCAATTCAACGTGTAGAGCATAGGCTCCTAAATCAACGTGTAGAGCATAGGCTCTCAAATCAACGTGTAGAGCATAGGCTCTCAAAACAACGTGGTATGAATGATTAAATATTCATCAGGGCATGAGCCCCCAACTTTATATGAGTATGCATGGACTCAACAACTTATTCAACACCAACGTACCACTTCAACGACATTGACGACATCAACGACAACGACAACAACAACGGCAACAACGACTCCACATTATAATTCCATAAATATTCATCATTTAATTGCAACATCATATAATCATCATATTAATTCAACATATGCATTCATATAGCAATTCATCAATGAGTACATTCATCAATCAAGGTTATTCATGATAAGCAAAGGCTTTTTGAAAACTGACAATATTACCTAAGACTTTCATGTACACACCAAAGGCTAATCCAAAACAGAAACGTGTGAAAACGATGAAAGAACATGAAAAGGTACACTGCTACTGTGCAGTTCGCCTCGCGGGCTGACTTACTCGCTGTGGCGAGCAAACACTGCTCTCTGCCACACTACAGTTTGCCGTGGCGAGCAGATGGCGAGCAAACACTGCTCTCTGTCACGTTGCAGCTCGCCGTGGCGAGCAGATTACTCGCTGTGGCGAGTTATGACAGACTTCTGTCGGGAAGAACGATTTTTCACCCCAAAAATCCAATTTTCATCTACCCCAATCCCAAATTTGATAGGGAACTCAACGTATGATAATTCTACAACCTGAACATCAATTATACATGAATTCAATGGATTCTCTACTCTATTACCAATTTCTACTCCAAAACCTAATTCCCAAATTCACAAAACAACAACAACAACTACATGCTAAATTCAATTTCAGAATTATATAATCTAAGATTAGAGAATGATAGTCCCACCCTTACCTTTGATTAGACGATTACAAGATTTCAAACCCTCCCTTCTCTTGATTCTCCTCTTCTCTTGGTTCTCCTCTTTTCTCCCAAAGACTTTGTAAAAACCTAATTTGTCTGGCTCTTGTTTTCTTATATCTCAACAGATTTCTATTTAACTCCACTTATTTCTAATTAATCTAATTCAGCCCCCTTCAAGTCTAATTATTTTAATTTCCAACCTATCCTACTAAATAATAAAATAAAGCCACTTAATAAAATATTAATACACAACAACATGTCACTTATCAACATAAATCATATAAGTCAGATAAAAGACTCTAAACTCGACCAAAATAATCAAATAAATAAATAGGGCGTTACACCATGCCTCCAAAGTTCAAAGAAGTGCCAAATACCAGAGAGCTTGGCACAGACCATGCCTGCGGTGGCACAGCCGTGCTCGACAGGGCAGTCCCCTTTTGCTGCTTTTGTTACAAGGCTGGCACGGCCCGTGCCAAGGTTCCAACTGCCTTTTTAGTTTTATTTCTGACCTAAAATCCCATGGGTTTCCTTGTGGGACATTCTAGTGATTTATTTCTTCGGGCTTAAGTTAGTTTTAGGCTATAAATAGAGAAGCTAGCAGACATATCTATTCATCTTTTGTTCTTGGGAATTCTAAGTGACAATTATTCCTTTGAATAAAAGTTCTTCTTTATTTTCTTGTTATTTACTTTTATGTTCTTCTTCTTCTTCTTCTCTATGTCTACAATGAACATGACTGAGTGGCATTCTTTATCTTGGGATTGTTGGATGAGTCTAATGACATAACCCCTATCAAACCAAGCTTAGAACCCCAATCTTATGTAAATCTATTTTCTAATCTATTTCACTGTTTTTCTAATGAAATAACAAGTATTAATTGAAGGACCAAAATGTGAAGTTTAATAGTTGTTATTTCATCATCACAAATATCAAGCGAAGGATCGAAAGATGAAATTTGATATTGGAACAAGTGAAATTAGACAAGGATTGCGAACACATGACAATAGTCTAGGAAACCTTGAGACATTAAAGTTTCGTTCTTAAAGGGTTTCAATAGCAATCAACCATGAGAATAAGCGTGGATTCTATTGAAATACATTTATTGAGACCGAAAGGAGATATGAAAAGCCAAAGAGAAACTTGTCTTTAGAAAATAGATCCAACATAAGATTTAGGTTTAGGGTTTGGTTTGTGAAGGATTTGTCATCAAGATGAACCAATAATCCCAAAACGTTTTTATTATTATTATTTTCAAAACAACAAAAATCCAACTTTTAACCTTTGAACTTTCATCTAATTATTGTTTAAAAGTGAACCAAATACACAACTCACTGTCGGAACAATAACTCTTTATTACTACTTCGGTAAACCGTGCACTTGAGGATTTACGACATCAGTAAACAAGTTCAAATGCCTCAACTTAGTATATACTTAAATCACATATGAGTGTAGTAGCATATACATGTATGTTTCATAGGCCAATACCAATGGATTCCAAAGTTTCACAAAGTTCGTCTCGTTTTTATCATTTTACAAGAACCAAAGTTTTCAAAGCAAAACCAAGTTAAAGTTCATGATTCCCATCCAAATTTTTTGTATAAATCATAACTAGAGTAAACAACCTTAGTCCCACACTAACATATTGAGAAAACTGCACGTTCTTGAACAATCTACAAAAAGGCTTGATTTAATTCAAGAAGTCAAGTTCAACCGAAGCTCCCTGTCAAAGGCACAACAAAACATCTACCCTGATGGCTGCCTTGCTGCGCCCAGCAGCCAGAGGCCTGTGCTGCAGCTCTGTTCGCCGTTTCGTCCGTAAAATAGCGACCGTTAACCCGATTTCAATTCTGTTTTAACCTACGCGTTCTACTCAATTAATCCTATCATATTTCACTGAGAAATCATATTTTCACATCCCTAAACACAACTTATCCCAGAATCACTTATTTTCCAAAAACTTTTAAAATCACTTTTACTCAAAATCCCAATTTTCTCCCAAACGATTTCTCAACACCAATCAACAACCCAAAACAGAAAATCAACATGCCATTAGTCATCATAATCGACTTATTCCATTCATTAAAAATCATCAACACCAGAATTCAACTTATTTCACCATCTTCACCAAAACTCAACAACACAACAACAACATAACAAACATGAATAAACTCATGGAATCTCTAACACCCATAGCATAATTTATCATCACTAGCATAACACAACATCATTTAAGACATAGTTCTACAATTTCATCAACAAACAACAACAATAACTTCATTTTCACTCATTTAAGCAAAAATCAACAAAGTAACTTACCAGCACACTTTAATCATGCAAAATCATCAACAACAACAAGTTTGACATCAATTTAGCATACCCAAACTTATCATCAAAGAAGGGACACCTAATTGACTTTAAAAATTCACAAAAAGAATCATTACTCACAAATAAGCACTTATTCACTTAAGTAGAAAATAGATTATAGCTTATTCATGAAAGAGCACTATCCCCCTTACGTTAAACCTTCAAGAATTAGAATCCTAGCCTCAATTTTGCTCCAAAGCTCCAATCCAAGCTTTCTCTCTTTAGATCTTTTTCTAACCCTTGTTGCCTAACTTTCTCTTTCTACCTCTTTCTCCAAAATGTTTTGCAATGTGTGAATGAGTGTAAAATGACCTAGTTTCTCTTAACACTAGAGTTTATATAGACTCTACAATAATGGGTTCAACCCTCAGTTGTCTTAATGGGCTCAAAGTTCACACTAACTAATTTACCAAGTTTCTACTCACTTAACGGATAAAAATAACGAATAGTTACAGTCTCTTATTTAATTACCCCAACTCACTAGTAACTTAGTAAAAATAATTATTGCCACCAAAACAATAAAAATAATCCTCACAATAAAATTACTAATTTCCCCTTGCTTACAAAATGACCAAAATACCCTTGAGTTCAAAATGACTAAAATACCCTTCTAAAGCAAAACTCCACTAATCCCAACCAAAATACACACAGAGATAAATAATCACATACAATCACATATAAACACATATAAAAATTAATTAAAATAATTTTTGCGAAAAACGGGTTGTTACAACTCTCCCCCACTAAAAAGAATTTTCGCCCTCTAAAATTACCTGAAGAAAACAACTCCGGATATGAAACCCTCATCCTACTCTCCGATTCTCAGGTAGCACTCTCGCCAGTTGGTCTAACCCAAATCACCTTCACCAACAATATGCCATTTCAAAAGAAAACATTATGATAACTTCTCCCTCCTCGACAACTCCATGCACCCCTAAAAAAGACACACCAAATCCCTCGAAAGAATCAACTCCCACCCCAACCTTCGAAAACTCCTATAGCTGAACCTAGAAGCAACCTTGCATGTAAGAAAGTTATGGCTAATAGATTCAACAGTTCCCCACAAAGAGGACACATAATATCTGTTGGATCACAGTTGACCATACGTCTTAGGGATGGGAATGGTTACCCTATGGGTAGGATACTACAGTGTCCTTCCCCATACCCGCATTTGTAAAAGATACATGTACATGTGCCCGTACCCTCATGGGCAACAACATTAGTGCCCTTCCCCACACCCTATGGGTACCTAAGTGCACATACCCGCGCTCATTATCCACACTTTAACTATGAAAAGACAATAACAAAATCACAATTGAAATAAAACTATGGTCCAATTTTTTTTTTTTAAATTAACTAATCAAATCGTAATATTTAGTCAAATAAAAGACATCCAAAATATCCCTAAAAAATTGTACATCGAAAGTTGTTATTGTATTAAGTTGTTTTTTGGTTTAGGTTTAGGTTTAGGTTTATGCTTAGAGAGCTAAGTAAATTAATTAATTATACACCAAAAACAAATAAATTATTTATGATATTATATAAATATGTACATGTGGGGAAGGGCAGTATAGTACCCTTACCCGTGCCCAAATCCATGAAAACAGGGTTTTACCCTATCCATTGTGGGTATTTTTTGCGGTACCCATTAGGCCTGGGTCCAATTGCCATCCCTACGTCTCAATTGGTTCACTTTAGTCGGTAGATTAGTATTAAAAGCATGTTGTTAACTTGTTTTTCAAGTATTCTATGTGAGAGAATGTTATTATTATCTATTTTCCATTCCTATTTTGTATATGGAAAATAGGTTCACATGAACATAGGTTCATGAATTCCCGTTTGGTTTGAGCTTATTTTGAGCTTATGAAAAATAGCTTATGTAAATAAATAAGCTTTTATTTTAATTTATAAACTCTCACTAACAAAAATTGTATCTTCATAAATGGGTTTTTCATAAACTACCTTAAAAACTTATAAATAATACATAAAAACTTATTTATTTGCATAAGCTGTTTTATATAAGCTCTAAAATAAGCTAATCCAAACGGGCCCATTATCTTTATGTGACATTTTTTCTATTTTATTGTTTGTTTAAAAATGATATTTGATATTTTTTGAAGGAAAGTAATATTTGATTAATCAATAATATTTTTTTTTTAGTAAGAAATCAATAATTTTGTTAATAGTTTCTTTTTATAACCTTTTTTGAGGGTTTTTTTTTATGGAAGTTTCTTTTTATAACCTGTGACTCTTATGTTAATTTCTATTATATAATTTCTATCAGCATATTTACTCCCTATAAAATTTTTCCATCAACATTTTTAGTTTTTGTGAAAAAATTTCATCAACATTTTTGGTCCCTAAAATGCTTAAGGAAAATGTCACAGGGACTAAAAAGTGTGATTTTATTTTGTATGGACTAAAAACAAAGCTGTGAATATTTATAGAGAGTAAAAACTTAATTAACCCAAAAAAGTATTATATCATAAGCGGGTCTCAATATGTTTGATCGACATTGATTAGATCTCAAAATATGTTTGATCGACATTGATAATTTTTGGAAGTGAATATATAAACAAAAAAATATAGAAATTAGACGGTCCTTTACTACGTTATATTTTAGATATTTGTTCATTGTTGGACCACATGAATTAATGAATGAACCTATGTTCACCACTAGTTAGTCCTCTTTGTATCTTTTTCCTGGAAGTACATGGTCCTTGACCACTATAGAAACTTCCTTAACAACACCTTGATATCCTTATAGCCTCTTAGATTCGATGCTTCTTTTATGCAATTATTATCAACTTTTTTTTGTTTTTTTGTTTTGTATATGGAGTGTGAATATAAAGATTCCCCACCACCCTTATTATCTCTAGTGAAAGGGACACTTCTGGTGAGAAAACGTTGCCGGCAGGTATATCCCTTTCTTCTTTTCATTCCATGGATTCAATAAGCTAAACACAAAGAAAAACTGATGTACCAAATTAATTACCTAAAATCCCGAGACAATGAAGTCTACCGGAATTAAGAACCTCTTGATTCCACATAATGTTTTGCTAAAGTGACTCACCTGAATAAGATAAGAAAGGAGTACTTCTTATTGGTTCCATTATATATATTTTTTGGTTTTAATACTACAAACATTTTTTCCTAGTTTATGTTAGTAGTAATAATAATAGATAGAGTACAAAAAGAAAAATATTCATTCAAATTGATAGAGTGCATCAATACAATATAAATTCGTTACAAACAAAAATGATGAATTTGCGAACAAATTCGCAATATTCATGTTAATAGGATAAAAGGAAAGGTACACAAGTCTACAAATATGACTATATTGACGTCCCCTAAATGATACATTGTTATTCTAATTTTTTTTACATGTTTCTATCTTCTCATATTCGTGAGGTGTTCTCGAGGGTCACTTTTTCCATCAAAATCCTTATATTTGAATGGATATTGGATCATGCGAAATAAAAGGTGAGGATCCCTGGAACTCCACCTCTTGTTCTTGATCACCGTAGATCCGTTCTTGCTATATTTGTTGGATTGTGTCTAGGGTTTTCATTTTGTTGTTGCAACTTGCTGATGTAGCTTAAAGTGTCGTCATAATCTCTTCATGACGATAGTAGTTGTGGATCATCCCATCTTTTATAAAAGGGAAATGCTTAACTTCCCGAATAAAGTATAGCGAAATATTCACGATGAGTGTGGCTTATTAAAACAAAAAAAGAAATTGGCACCGCAACCTCCCTTATTCCACCAAATCCGGACTATACACCAATTCATACTAAGCACTTATGTATTGCTATTTTTATAACAAAAACTAAATTAAAGTCAAGCAATTTTCATAAGTTATCATGAGAATAGACTAAAAATAGCTTAGGAATATGTTATAAATTATTTTCATAAGTTTTTTCAAACAACAAATAGTCTCGCAATGTTTAAATATACTAATAGATAAACTCAAATAAATCAATCCAAACATGCATAAGCACACACAACAAACATCGAACACAACTTCATCTTCTATTATCTACATGATCAACATATCATAACAACGTTACATATCTTCAACTGGTCCAATTGCTGGAACCTGATGCAATCGAGGTCTTGATCCGTTCAAACTCCGTAAACCTACATGGTATCGTAATCCCACCTTGATGGTTAAACCCATACTCCTCTTCAACATCTCTAAGCAATTCACTAAACAATGGGTGGTTAAAGTATATCACTGGCACCATAACCCTATTTATCTCTTCCTCTTTCTGTCCCACATACACGATCATTTGTCCCTTCGGCACGCTGAATTTCGGGCTGGATCCTAACCGAGTATAACTCGACCTGTTAAAAAGCTTCATGGCACCCGTCGTTAGCTTGCGGCCCCATTTGAGAAGTTTCATTGTCGGAGATTGAGCATGACAATCAAAGCGATGATATCCAGTTCGAATCCGCGTCTTTTTAAACACCAATCTAGAAACCCAGACAAGGCGCTTCCCGAGCTTAAATCCGTGTATCTTTGCCATGTTTTAGAGAGAACGTAGAAGAGGAAGATAGTGGTATGCTATTGTACGATGGGATTCATGAGAAGGGCCATGGGTTTGCTATGGACATGGCAAGGCGAAATTGTGTGAGGCAAATATCAGAGAGTGAGGTTGGTATGTTTGACATGATTTTCAAATCAAATCAACATAATTAACTAGCTAGATTTGCTTCATGAAAAAACCATAAAATAAAAGCCATGAAATTCAAAGTTGCTACGCAAGATTTATATATGTGGGGTTGTCTTGTCTCTACTAGCTACTAGGTTTTCTTGTATAGGCTATGTTGTGTTTGAATTGTTTAGGAGAATGAAATATGGGATTGGAAAGTTCAAAGTTTGAATGTTGAAGAGCTCAAACAACAAGAACTTTCAACAGAGGTTGAATTTTTCAAGTGCTAAGTGTGGAAAGTACATGAGGTTAAAAGGAAGCGACTCACTGTTGCAATTTGTCAAGTGGATCAAGAGATTCGGGGGCTATCTATAGTAAGGGCCATCCAAAAATTAATTTTTAAAATAAACAATTTGAAGATTATTTTTACAGACTTTAAATAAAGTATTTATAAATTATGGTTGAAAACTAAGCATATTGTCTTTCATTCATACTGTATAAAACTCGTAGACACCACAAAATATAATTTTCTCTCCTTTATATTAAAAGAGATTTTTATTCCAAAAATTAATCAAAATAACTATTTCATTTTCCCGTTTGGTTGGGTTTGGATGTCTTGTGGTGCCCACCAATCTTATCTTTCTTTTTTTTCTTGATGGAGAATAAGGTTTCATGCAGAACTACTAGGTATTGGTATTTGGCACTTTCTCCCCTAAGGCAACGTTTGGGAGTTTGGAGGGGAGGGAAAGAGAAGACTTTGTGGGGTGGAAAATATGAGGGAAAATTGGGAAATCTTTCAATTTTTTAAAAGAGTAGTTTTTTTAGAAAATAATAAATTAATGCATATGATTACTTTATTTTTTATTTTAAAAATATTATAACAACATAGATTAAATTTGAAATAATTCATATAAACCCTCCAAAATCCTTCAAAACCTTTATCTAATACAATATTTTAGTTCCTTCAAATGAGGGGGGTTTTGTATTATGAAGAGGGTTAATAGTGTTTTATCCCCCCTGTAATATTGGTCATTTTCGGGTTTATTCCTTGTAAAATTTTTGTTTTGGTTTTCGTCCTTGTAAAATTATTTTTTTTCCAGG
>Ga0315913_1010020_pt1 | contig 11009 bp, 10 predicted proteins | sample MpolsnodulesMG_FD_207736 | JGI IMG/M metagenome (GOLD analysis project Ga0315913, IMG submission 207736) | Medicago polymorpha root nodule microbial communities from Los Angeles, California, United States - small nodules | ecosystem: Host-associated > Plants > Roots > Nodule | place: USA... | reverse complement strand
CCGAACCAAACCATTTATGACTTCCACACAAAGCATTTAGTTGGTCCAATGAATTAACGTCATCGAGTAAAATTAGTACTCTTTTATGACAGAGTCTAGCCTTTAATATGCTTTTTCCGCTTTCAATGCTTTGTATTTTGGTTGTCATATCTTTGCAGATATCAAAGAGAAGTTGTTCTTGTAAATTCACTTTTCCAGCATTCTCATCCCAAACTTCCCTAATATTTACAAGGAAGCTTCTACCTTCAAAATTCCGGCCAATTTTATTGTAAATAGCTTTTGCAATGGTTGTTTTACCAACTCCCCCCATACCCCACATCCCTAGTAGAAGAACTTCATTTGATTGTTGGATATCTTGGTCCAGCAGTTGAATCATATCTTTCACTCGAGATTCAACTCCCACTGGATTGTTAGCAATAAACAAGTCTGTCTTGTCAAGCTTATGCGTAACATTTTCAACAATGTCCTGGATAGCCTCACTTTCATTCCTACATAAAGTAAACCAAAGAAAAGGAACATAAATACGTACATATGTTTTTTGGGTTTTCTACAAGTTCCCTCCATCGCAACTTGTTCAAGAAATTGTTGGCCATAAAAAATTGTTCAAGTTCCCACTAAGTATACATAAATACGTACATAAAAAATACCTGGAGTTTAGGACTACAAACCCAGCAAGACCAGCTGCCTCACGAAGTGCAGCTCTCCACGACTCATCATATTTCTGCCCATACCCATCCTCATCCTCATCCTCATCCTCATCCTCATCCTCAATCTTATTTAAAAGATTTTGAAATGTTTTTCCGAATTCACCGGTTTGATGACGTACTTCAGATGGATCTACATGGTAGAAGATCGGCAAAACAAGTTGGGCACCAAATCTGTGACACTTCATTATCTGAACCAACTCTTCCAAACACCATCGGGATCCAGCATAATTAGTGGAGAAAACAATAAGAGAAATTTGAGATCGGTCAATTGATAGCAATAGTGATGTTGAAATGTGATCTCCCCTTTGAAGTGAATCATCGTCCTTGAAGACTTTAATTCCAGCATTTTGAAGAGAAGCGTGAAGATGTGAAGTCAAGGATGAACGAGTGTCTTCCCCTCGAAAACTTAGGAACACTTCATACTTATGTTTCAAAGTAGTGTACCAATGATTCTTAACAGCGTTATTAGTTCGGCCCGGTAAAAGCCTGGATATTGTAGCCCATTTGTTTCCAAATCGATCATGGGCTCTGATTATAGCATCATCCTCTTCAGGCGTAAAAGCCCGATGCTCAACTTGTGGTGAAAGCTGATTACACCAACGTAACCTGCATGATTTCCCTGACCTGCCTGGTATCGATTTGCTTATAATCGACCAGTTTCTCGCACCTTGCTTCTCCACGAGCTTTAGAAGTGTTTCATCTTCTTCTGGACTCCACGGACCTTTGATCTGATCCATTTCTTTTCTGTTAACTACTGTGTGTGTTCATATGATATTATAAAAATATTTTGTTTTGTTGATGAGAAAGAAAGAAAGAGGGTTTTGTGATGAAGCGGTTTAGGAGTTGATAGGGAGTGTTATGGGCAATCGGTAACGGTTATAGCAGGGAAGCGGTTAAATTGGGATACAGCTGCAAGTCACCTCTTTTATCTGATTAATTAATTTAAACGCGCGTTTATCACTAACGAGAAAGTGTTTTTCACGTGATGGATTGATTAATGTCTCAACGTTAAAAATAAAGCAAGAGTATAAAAAACGGAAAATATAAACTAGAGTTGATTAATTTCTACAAGAGGCTTGCAACCTTGCTTTGTCTCCGGATCAAACCTATCTAAACTTTAACCAGTGAGTCTCATAGCTTACGAAAATTTATACCATCAACTTAAAAATCAATGGTGTTTTATTCTCTGTAATATAGTTTATTTTTGGTTTTTTTCCCTGTAATTTTTTTTTTACTTACCCCTGTAAAAAAAAATTTGTTAATATATGAGGGACAATTTATTATATGAGGGACAATTTATTATGATTGAATTTATCGATTTTATATATGAGGGACAATTTATTATATGACTAAATACATAAGCATTTATCAAATGTTAATATAATTGTAAAATAATATATTAAGAATCAAACGATAACGTTTTTTTTAAAATGAGATAAATATCTATGTACCGATAGTGTAAATCGTTTTTACACATATATCTAATCAAATTTTTATATATCTTTTACAATAACAAAAAGATTATATCTAAAACTATTGCAAATAGGTTGAAAATTATACTACCTGACATTATTGGAAAGTTTCAAAGTGCTTTTGTTCCAGAAAGATTAATTACAGATAATGCTTTAATTGCTTTTGAATCTTTTCATTGGATGAGGAAAAAAAAGCTTGGTAAGAAGGGATATGTGGGGATCAAATTGGACATGGCGAAAGCATATGATCGAATTGAATGGGATTTTCTCATTGCTATCCTAAAATCTATGGGTTTTTCTCAGAAAAGGCAAAATCTTGTTCAAAATTGTATTTCTTCGGTTTCTTTTTCTATGCTGCTCAATGGTAGCCCGTGTCAAAATTTCTCTCCAAAGTGTGGTTTACGCCAAGGGGACCCCTTATCACCTATTTGTTTATTATTTGTGCAGAGGTGTTTTCAAGCCTTCTCATCAGAGCCCAAGATGAAAATGTTTTACATGGATTGAAAATAGCTAGAGGAACGCCAAGTATTACCCATCTCTTTTTTTGCTGATGATAGCCTTATTTTATGTAGGGATTGCCATCAGAATGCTCGAAATGTTAATGAGGTACTTATTATTATTATTATTATAGAGTTTAGTTGAAGAGTAGAATTATGAGATATGTTTCATTGGTAATCAGTAAGTAGTAATGTCATTCCTTGTACTTATATTATATCCACATTCCTTATAAATGTGACATGAAACTAATGAGTTACCTTCATACAACAATACCTTCTCTAACAACAACATCAACAACAACAATGACTCACCAAGGGTTAGTGAATGGTGGTGACTGTACTTGGAAAATAAGAAATTTCTCCTTTTCTTTAGTTACATACAACTCCTTAGCCTTTCTATTCTACTCTTTCTTAGCCTATCTACCTTGGTCACATTTTATCAAAATCAAAGACCATGTCATGAAGGAAATCAAATAGAAAGGAAAATCAATAAAATCATATATGAATAGAGATAGATAAGCATACCGGCAAGATAGGCCAAGCTCTAATATGATATTTAATACTGAAATTTGGACAGCAACACCTTTGTCAGTAAACAGAATGAAAGAGCAAGAGAAACTGCAAATTCCAAAGCACTTTGGATCATATTATTTCAGTATAAACCTTAGATATTATCAATACAAGAGTAGGTAACACCTCAAGTACTAATGCTTAGGCAGACGTATGAAATTCCACATAATCAACAAAGTCCTTTGGCGTTTTGATGAACGCTAAGACGTATCACCAACCACTTTTTCTATTCTCATGCCAAACATTTGCAGCTACATAATATATTCTCCAACGTTAGGTTTTAAACAACAAAATAAAAATGATGATAAAGAATGCAGAATCATTCTCATCGATGGTGTGCTTTACGAGGTATGAAGCAAGAAATACTTATCACTACCAACCTGCCATAGTTTTGCTTCGGCGCCTTCCATGGAAACCGAACCTTTTTTTATCTCTTCGGATAGCTTCTCAACATGTGTGTACATAGAGTAGTAACTAAACAAGCAACATTTTTATTTTATCATATTCATGTAATATCATTAATTAGGATAGACATTAAGAAAATAATTATAACTTTGATAAGTCTTAAGTTACTAAATTACTATGTATCCACACTAGAGGCCCATAAATGAAACAAAAATAATGATTGAGTTGAGATACAGATCAGCAACAAAAGTTTAATTTGGGTTAGTAAAAAAAACACTAAAGATCATAGCGACTAGACCACAAATAATGTGTGACTGACTTATTTAGAAAAATATAACTATACACCTACCACTTATGCATCAACGTAGGAATATAGTCTGACACTATGATACAACCAAAAATAATTTATACTACCGAAAAAAGAATGATCACATTTGAAAAACAATGACCATCACTTTCAATTGTGGATTAAGATAAGAAAGGTCAATAAATGGAGAACATATATATGAACATAAATATGATCAACGAGCCTGGGTTGGGTGCAGTCATCCATATTGCAGGTTTTTCTATATGAGAAATCGAGAGTTTGCATCTTCCCTACAGCCACCAACGAGCAAAACAAACTATGTAATGCAATACTATGTAACAAGAGTTTGTATCAAGGAAAGTAACATGGCAGGGAGTGTGAAGAAAGGAAAATGTGCATAAAATGATCACAGTATGTATTGAACTATTCCAAGCAGACTTCAACATAAGAAAACTTTGATTCACCCCTACACATTACAGATTTATAAACAAGTAGCACCACTGTCCTATACCATCCAACCAAAAATTATATCACAACAATTGCCTCAAAACATAGCAGCTCCCACAAAAATTTGAATTACAACACTTGAATACAAAAATACGCCTACACATGTTTTATATTACACATCGGAGAGGGAGGATATTTGATTCTCAATGTCCAAAAAGCTTGAGTTTGGTGTTCTACTTCTAACATTACTAGTATAGTGACTCGTGCCAAGCACGAGAAATAAACTTTTTTGATCAAATGTATACATTTTATATTATGTTATCTTAAAGTTATAAGTGTGGTTATAATTTAAATTTGATATGGAAAAAATATCATCTTAATTTTGTTAATTTTGTATATATTTTGAAATATCTAAACATTGCACATAACGATTAAAGTATTTGGATTTATACTTATACTAATTATTTGTAGTATAAGATGTACTCATTGTTAAACTTAGCATATGTAATATTTTTGCAAAAATACGCCGATGTACTGTATATTATTATTTGTTGATATAATATACTTTATTAATCATAAAAACTAAAAAATTTGTATTTTTTTTTATGTAATAGTCAGTGTCAGATGTATACACCTAGTGTGTGAATACAAACATTAAATTTTTTACGGGTGTGTATAAATATAGTTTGGGCTACAGAAACAACGATTGTTATTTGTTTTTATTTTTTACAAAACCAATGGTCTTATGTAAATATTGTATTTTAGGGTAACAACGATGTAAAAAAAAAAAGTTCCGCGTATTGTTATACCTGAAAAGTGCATCAATTAAAAGTCAATGGTAGGAGGATCTGCTTATATAGAAATTGCATGTCCTGTAATGACTAGTACGCCCTACAAAGAAATTAAAAAAAACGACTTCCAAACAATACGCAACTTTAGTTTTCCAAATTATAGCAACAACAATTCTAAAACATAACCAATGATCATACTTTTTGAAAAACTTCATGATATATTTGTGGTCTCCTTGCAAACATTATTATCTTCATCCAAGATGGGCAGCTTCAAACCTGTTCTAGAAGTAACTCGAGAGACAGCGACATAGAGTTGTCCATGCGTGAACACGGTCTTAGGAAGATAAACTCCCACACGAGATAAAGATTGACACTGACTTTTATTTATTGTCATTGTAAAATAAAAGCATCAATGAAAATTGTCTGCGCCTGAATGTGAAGGGTAGTCATGGATCACTCGGAATAAGATTCATCCGGGGAATGAATACCCTAGTACCTGCCCTTTTTCCTGTAATTACGGTAGTAGTTATTGTGTTCTTACCTAGATGTGTAACTAACAACCTCATATCATTATACAATCCATTGGCCTGACCGATGTTTCTCATCAGCACAACTGGACATTCCACCCTTAGTTTCAACCGGTGATTTGGAATTCCAGAGCTCTTAATACCATTAAGAAATTCCGTTGTGAACCACTCGCTTTGGACATTAGAATTTTCACCCGATCGACAAACTGAATCAGAGCTTAAATACTCTTTCTCTTCACCTGGAATCGGAGACATCATATATTCGTTAACATGCTCAACTGAATCAAGCGTTGGTGCGAGTATTCCCCTTTCTTGGAAAAATAGCGGGTCACCAAGATTATCATTCAAATCGGGATATACAAAGTCTATAAGTGACATCAACAGATCGATTTGTTGTGTCCGATATGAGCAAATCTTCCGGAATTTCTACCTTCATTTCACCATTCTCATCCGAAGCGTCGTTGTCGTCTCCAATTGAGAGTATCCACTTGCCAAAATTAGCAATTTCTTCCTGCTCTGCAGGTACCGTAGATGCACCCAATCTCATATTAACAGTAAGCCTTAGCACATTACAATAAGCCCATATCTTTGATGAATTGATTGCGGCATCAACAATATCCTACCTCGATCCTTTTCGAACAACAGCCAATATCTGCCTGAAATCACCGCCTAAAACTACTGCATTCCACCAAAAGGTCTAAACTCGTTTAGGGGATCATTCTTGGACATGATATCACACATTGATCGGTTAACTGCCTCAAAACACCATCGGTGCATCATTGGTGCCTCATCCGAAATTATCAACTTTGCAGCACGCACCAGGTCTGCCCTAGGACTATCCTTTTCCATCGTAAATGATGATGCCTTATTAATCTCAATAGGGACTGTAAGCGTCGAGTGCGCGATTCTTCCACCTGTAATAGAAGAGTCGTTATACCGCTGGATGCAGCATTCAATGCAATTAACCCCTTCGATCTAACAGCATTCAACAATGTTTTACGTATAAATGTTTTTCCAATACCACCGTAACCATATAAGAAAAAGAAACCACCATCGTCAGAACCAACAGACTCCATGATCTTGTCATGCACACATCTTTGTTCATCAGTCAGCATCAGTAACATATAAGCGTGTGTCTTTTCGAGTTCATCTTTGTTGTAATTTAGCTCATCAACGATAAGCTTGTTTGTGAAAGTTGGCATGTCTGCTGCGTTTGGCTTGGGCATAAATTTGAAGTCAGTAAGCGACCGTCTGTTTTCCTGAAGCAGCATTTCAATTTCAATCAAACACAGGTTCTTCAAGTCATCGTCACTGATATGCAAATCTGCATACTCAATGTAAAGTCACGAAATTAATATTAACACCTTTGCATGCATATGTGTGCACGTTGAAGTGAAAGAAAAAATATTAGATTTATATGAGAATCCTTTATATTTAAACATATCAGCCTAAAAAATGTGGAAAATGTTGAATGGTACCATAGAGTTAGTAACTCTTAGTTTGTTCTTTACTATATCCTAAAAAAAGTACTTCTTAACTACTTAAACTACTCTAATCAGCCTTTACTATATCCTAAAAAATACACCCCTCGAAAATAACCTTGTCATCAAGGTTGGAATGTGCTAAATTTCTTAATGTGTAATAGTCTTCAAATGTATCACCCTTATCCCTATTTTTTATTAGTGACGTACTGTTTTTCTTCACATCTTCAACAATAACATGAGTAGTTTCTCTCCACTTCCTTTGGATAAGCTTTTCATTTTGAGAAAAAGAGAGATAACTGATCTCAGAACCATTTGTAATAAATTATTTGTCTAAGAAACTTTTATAAAAATAATTGCCTTGTCCATGTCATTTGCATCCTGATGTTAAACTCGTCATCCCAGAATTCCAAGCAGTATTTGACTTGTGTTGCTTCAAAAACAACAACAAAGGAGTACGTAAAGAGGAGTGCAGTGGAGACAACACTAATAAAGCATATCTCAGTGGAGACATGTTTTTACTTTGAAGTTTTATGTTACCACTTAATGCATTTTAAGTGCACCTTTTCCTTTTAAAGTTGCATAATGACACACCATTTGTTCTAATTCTCTTGAATGACAATTACAACATGTTCTGGACTTAAAAAAAAATATCATATGTCTTCAAACATGCATATTTTCACTTCCGTCTTTGTCATAAAAATCTAAAATCGATAGTAAGAGAATATATGCAATGCAACACAAAAAATGATATTAAAGTTACGACTCAATTCTTAATCGAAAAAAGCTTCTTTCAGCCTAACTCAAACTAAAAAAATAAGCTTATTTGTAAAGGATTTCCCAAGCCATTATTTATTTAACGCGAAAATAAATAGATATAGGAACTGCTACAAAATGATGTCATGAATGCTCACTAATCTAGATAACGTGAAAAATTAATCAATTAAAGAACATAAAATGTGAACAAATTAATCAAGATATACATAACGGAAAGCTATATATGACAGTTTTGTGGCGTCGACAGTAGGTCCTGCATTAACCTTATGTTGTTTGCATTATTTGTGGGTGTGTTGGTATCAGTTTTGCACTGCTATTACGTGATGTAGCCGCTGGCTGGGAGGCTTATGTGTATGCATAACTGCTGCTGTGTCCGCTTGGCTTTTCTGTTTTTTAGTTACAAGTATTTCGGTTTGTTGTAGTGCAGCTGAGATTTTTTAGAAGATCTTTGTGGGCATTAGGTTGTGAGACAAGGGTACTCTCGTGTAGGCAGCACCACGGTTTGTCGTGGTACTTTGTTGGATTTGGTCTTTGATTAAGGCAACCTAGTGTACATCTCAGCCTCATGATTTTTTGGGTGCAGGCGTGTTGCCTTTGTTGGTTCTTGTATTCATCCTCTGTTCATTTCTGCGAGTGCTTGGCATTTCCTACGCCCTCTCGACGAAGAATAATATTTGCCGTCTAAAAAAAATAGTGAAAAGCTCTCTGCCGTGTCTACTTTGTTAGGTAGCCTTGAGTTTATCTTTGTTTTACTTAAGCTATTGTTTTCTTACGTGCATACAAAAAAATTATATGAGTGTGGTCAACAACCCTCATCCTGATCATGAACCTAACCATGATAAAAAAAACGATTATGAATCCCACAGTCGAACAAATGCAGTTAAATTATCCATTAAATAATTTATTGAACCCTTCACTAATAAAAAACCAAAAATCAATAAATACCTCAGTGTCACATTCAACACGTGCTTATTGCACTTTGAACAGAAGTACATCCTCTCATCAAGGTACACTTTCTTGTTACAAACGCAAGCCGTATACCACTAATCCGAATCATCATCAATAACATTCATAGTACCAAACACCGCAAAAACTTTCTCCTTAAGAAAATCAATAAATCCACAATTAGAACCAATTGGGAAAATATTACTCGGTAGAAAAAGAAACAAATAAAATCAGATCGTTTTTTTAACTACCTCAGCACAATCCTTAAGGCCTTCAATGCAGCTCATCGGGGTCAAATTGAGAAAGTCTTCCTCAGCACTAACCTTAGATGCATCCGCGATCTTAGAAATGCCCAGTGACGGAGAATCACCACTCTCAACCATCCTATAAGCATGCATAACATACATAATTAGAGCAATATAGCTAATACCAAGTATTAACACTCAACAGTTGATATGAAATGACTCTGAAACTATTCGGCAAGTAGCCATTGTATTATAAGCCGCTAGTTGTACTTGCGATTGGGCTTTTTGCGATTTGTCATGGAGATGGCTGTAAATAACTGTATATAAATGTATCTGCACTATTGTTGTGCAGTTTTTACTACTGCTCAGCCTTTTCATACTTTGCACCCTTTTTAAGCATGATGCAACCTAGAATAATTTTATTAAGCGAACTCTGAGGATCTAATTGCTGCTAGAGGATTAAAGTTCCATGGTGGGTTTCTACAACTTGTCCTAAGTTTTGTGAAGCAGGGAGGGTCATTAGACAAAAAAAATTTAAAAACATTTGACCCATTATTTTCTTCAATCTCGTTTAGTAAATAGAAAATCACCATAATGAATATGAATTACGCACTCAACATGTTGCCTCTTCTTTAAAAGAACGGCAGCCAAGAAAGTTGGATTGAACAACACCTTTGTGGCATAAATTGTATTTTGAATCGTCGCCTGACCTGGATACATAAATCGAAATAACAATCCGTCAAATATTTATAAAATCATATCACAAATAAATTGTGATATGAACTAAATATAATTATACCTTGAAAGATCTTGATTTTGATCAAGAGGACAACAACAACAGCATTATCAGTTTCACCAGATGCAATAAAAGCATTCAACTCATCAACATAAGGACCAAACAGGGTGACCTTGAAACGAAACCTAACACAAAATAATTTAAAAAACAAAAACACAATGTTATTTACACAAATATTCTTGAAAATACGTCTTAAAACATATATTAAATATTAAAATATAAAAGGACAGCGTACCCATCATAATCCAACTCAATAGGAATCATCTTCGATGGAGATCCATTGCGACTATAGGACTTCTCAACACCGACAACCTTCAGCATACCCATAACAGCTGCAAATTCCTTTTATAAATGAATATGCTATTTACAAAATGTACATTAAATGCCAATAAAATGTAAATGAATTTTATCGTCATCAAATCTAACAAACTACTGAACCTCAATAAGAACAACCAATTCAAAATTTAAGCTACAAAATTTTAATTTCATCAAATCTGACAAATAAACACATGAAACCCATACAATCCAATTCATATGCAAATCAATACCCATCGATACAAAATCAAACAACAAAACAAATTTTCACCGACCCACTAAACCAATTCTCAAATTTTCCACCGATCCAAACCCAACACAAAATTTCAAAACAAATCACAAATCAAACAAAAACCCTATATTTTGAAGGGGGGTTTCAAAGAGAGGTTTCAGTTTAAATATAAAAAAAAAGCTAAAAAAAAATAAATCAAATTTGATACAAAACATACCGATTCAAAGAGAGGTTTCAGTTGAACAGATAAAGATGAAACGCATAGATGATGCATTTTTGAAGACCTATATTTTTCCGCGTAATACGAACGTGAAAATTCAATCGGCTATTTACAATTTTTTTTTGATGAAATGACATTAAATTGATTCATATTTATTTTTTTCGGGTAAATTTGTTAAAACATATCACAAATCAAACAAAAACCCTATATTTTTAAGAGAGGTTTCAGTTTAAATCTAATAAAATCTAAAATAAAATATCAAATTTGATACAAAA